>MDTD01145101.1_pt1 | contig 10935 bp, 6 predicted proteins | sample 811221 | NCBI WGS metagenome assembly MDTD01 (sample SAMN05326646, study PRJNA326480) | marine metagenome | isolation source: seawater | place: Pacific Ocean: South West | collected 2011
CATCGCTCACATCAGTCGTCTCGCATCTTATCTTAGCGTAGTCCCTTAGGTCTTCGACATCGGAGCCTGAGGGGCTGTCGTCCATGGCCATGAACTTGATGATACCGATGTCATCGTTATCTGCCTCGCTCGAGTGCTTCCTTGCTAGTGTTATAGCGGGAGCTGCCGAAGATGTGGTATCCTCATTGACGAAGACGAACTGACCTAGTCCCTTCGTTCTGAATGACATACCTACATCTGTTGCGCTTCCTGTGGCAGCGAATCCCGGTCCCGTCATTCGGCCACCACCTGGCGTGTCCGTACCTACTACGTCAACACCGAACAGAGTACCGGATGCCGAGTCGGATATTCCATTGTATACCTCGATGTAAGCATTAGCAGAGGTGGTCTTTTGGAAGATTAACGTCTCATTTCCTGAGTCGTCAAAGATACCATGAGCATCGTCGAACTTGATGTTCCTGCTGTTGGTATCCAAGTCCCCACCGAGTTGCGGTGAGGTGTCATCCACCAAGTCAGACATACCACTGCCACCACTCACCGACGCAAAGGAGAGCGTACCGCTGCCATTCGTCTGTAAGACCTGTCCGTTGCTTCCGTCCGATGTGGGGAAGGTGTAAGCGCCGTTGAATGTGATTGCACCAGCAGAACTTCCTGCAAGCCAAGTTACACCACCATCGCCCGAGGCTATCTTCAATTGGTCGCTGCCTGTCGCGGAATCCGCATCCACGCCACCGATTATGACGTTGTCACTACCGGATGTTATGTTCTGCCCGGCGTCTCTGCCGATGAGTATGTTCTCGTGACCAGTTTGAAGAGAATCTCCCGCATCGGACCCAATCAAGACGTTGTAATTGCCAGTCGTGACTGCGATACCAGCGTCGTCTCCTATCGCTACGTTTTGATCGCCCGTAGTGATGAAGGCCATGGTGTTCTCTCCTATAGCCACGTTATTGGCAGCGCTGATTGTACCGCTTGAAGCGCCAGCCATGGCACTGAGTCCTATGGCTACGTTGGCGTCCCCAGTGACGTATGTCCCGGCCCCCTGTCCTATCGCTACGTTACTAGAAGCGGATACCACAGCCTGAAGGCTATCTAGTCCGATGGCTATGTTGCTAGTTCCAGTGGTGAGAGCGCCCAATGCGTTGTCACCAAACGCCACGTTGTTATCGCCTTGTGTGAGGGCATCCATGGCTGTGTCGCCGATTGCTATGTTGTTAGAGGCAGTGCTCAGAGAGCCAGTACTGGGGGCCGAGCCCATGTTGTTTACTATGAAACTGTCACTGGTGATGAGAACGTCAGTCAGGTCGTTGAGAGTCGATGCCCCACCGCCACCACTGCTGACCGTTGCGAACGATAGAGTCCCACTGCCGTTTGTCTGCAAGACCTGCCCGTTGCTTCCGTCCGATGTGGGGAACTTGTATGCGCTGTTGAACTCGATTGGGCCATCGTGGTGTATCCTCAACCTCTCGTTGTTACCATCATCGCCAGTGTTGTTGGTAGAGAAAACCAAGTTGGTTTCGTGGGCTCCCGCAGTGCCACCTGCAGCAGTATCCCTGACGGCTGCTATCGATGCACCGATGCTGTCACTATCTACTTCCGTCGAAGAGATGAACGCTATACCGGAAAACGTGTTAGTTGTGACCGAAGAGTTGTGAATAAGGAGGCCGTAGTCCTCAATCAGATTGCTGTTGGCAAAAGTCGAAGTATCAGACGAACTGATATGCACTCTCGTAGAAGGGCTCGTAGTGCCTATTCCTACATTGCCCTCCGAGTCAATACGCATCCTCTCATTGGATGCAGTGTCATCATCGTCATCAATAGCAGATGTCAAGAATGTCAAATATCCACCCTTGTCACCTGTGCCATGAGGTTCAGCCGCATAAGCCGCAATAGCGGCAGATGCCTCCAATACGCTACTAGGTATGTTGCCGTCGTTCGAGTCGAATCCTATGCCACCGAGAATGTTGTCTTCGGAAGTGGTAGAGTCATCCCTCGTTATCAGTATGCCCTGCTTGCCATCACCCATATCTCCTTGGATGTGCAGTAGGTTAGAGGGACTCGTAGTGCCTATTCCGACCCGGCCCGGCCCTGTTGTCCCAGTCATGACTATCCTCATCATCGAGGTCGCGCTACCGACTGTGCTTGATCCATGACCAAAGTCGATATAGTTGCTAGAACCGTTGTTGTTCGAGTCGGTTTGTATGAATACGTTGTCGGGAGCCATCAAGCCTGTGGAGAAGGATGTGTTGGACTTGACGCCCATGTCTGTCCTGTCTCTGAAACCGAATATCGCAGCAACGCCTTGGTTGCCCGTCGTCAACGACAATCGGTCCTCGGTGAGTTCCATTTGATTCTCGTTCCCTAGTCTGAATCTGATTCCTGAGTTTGCGTTTATCGACAGGTCGTCTCTCGATGCACCGCTGTTGAGTCTGTCGTAGATGGTCACGCTAGGCTGTGCCACGTTCTCGAAGGCATCTCGGAAGAAAAGTCCGGTATCAGCCACTACCGTGACACCTGCTGTGTAGGAGGCATCCAAATCAGGGACAGTGAGCGTGTTGGTGCTAGTGTCATTAGCAGTCCATGTAAACTCATCGCCGTCGATTGTCCCGCTTCCTGTTGCAGCGAACTGTGCGCTACTCGTGAGAACAAGCGATGTCGCACCATCGCTGTAGTTGCTTGCGAGCGTGGTCGTAGCGAAGTTGAAGGCATCTGCTAGGATGCTGCCCTCGACGTGTAGTTTTTGGTCGGGTGAACTAGTGCCTATTCCGAAATTACCATCGATATCGAATCTAGCAGCCTCTCCACTACCAAAAGTTCCATCGTTCACACAGAACTTAATGCTCTTATTACCTGAACCGCTTTGTAGGGTTAATGCGTCACTATGATAGCCAATCGAGGCTCTTGAGTCAGCAAACGTCATCTGAGTCTCTACATTGCCCTCTCCCATCTTGGCTATCAGACCCGATGAGTGTTCGACATGTAGTGGCGCATCAGGAGTCGTGGTGCCTATTCCCAGTCGGGCAGCACCGCCCAGAATTAAATCGTCTTGGGACGCATCCCACTGCATGAAGGCACCAGAAGTAGCACCAAAGAATGAAACATCGTAGCCAGTGTCATCCACACCGACAATAAGCGAGCCGTCTAACTGCACGTTCCCATCTATGTCTACAGCATCTAGGTTAGTTGTTCCATCTATATCGACATCGCCAGAAATATCTAATGATGTTCCAATAATTTGCTGTGTAAATGTAACCTTACCATCAGAGGCAATTGAAATTGCATCTGTATCAGAAGTATGTCCTATACTCGTTCCGTCGATACGGATATTATCAACAGTAAGAGTAGTCAGTGTTCCAAGTGAAGTGATGTTTGACTGTGCCGCACTTGTGACTGTTGCCGCAGAGCCGCTTACGTTTCCAGTTACGTCACCTGTCAAATCTCCTTCAAAGGTTGTCATAACCAGAGTTCCTGCTGTACCACTGAAAACACTACTTGAATCTGTAGCGTCTGGAATCATGGTGAACTTACCAGTAGAATCGTCGAATCCCATAAATGCAACTTTAGCACCACTTGAATTGTACTTCATCTTGATACCTCTGTCTAAGTTGTCATCACTGCTAGAGTCACCCAATTCGAAAACTGGGTCTTTGATACTTACAGTAGTTGAGTCGACGGTTGTTGTAGTTCCTGAAACTGTTAAGTTACCGCCTACCGTCAAGTTTCCACTCACCGAAGTCGCTCCAGCCGATGTTATCGTGAGCCTATCAGACAGTGTGCTTCCATCAGCAGAAGTCTGTAATATCAAACTACCAACGTTGGTTGAGTGGTTCGTCACCTTGCCGACAACTGCTCCCAATATGTTAGTGCCTGACAAATCATTGTCGTAATTCGTGAGTTTTATGGATGCTGGAACGGCAGTTGTCGATGCGTTTCTAGCACCCCTTACCTCTATCGAAGCATCTTGACCTGTTGTGCCAGTTGGTTCGACCAAAAGTTGAGCAGTTCCCGAAGGCCCGCTTGTGGTTTTGTTGAAAGATACATGCAAAGTGGTTTCAGGACTTGAATTGCCCATTCCAACTCGGTCTGCTGATGAGTCAACAAACAGCGTATCTGTGTCCCAAGCCAAATCTCCTGTTCCACCTGTAAGAGAGGTCAGTGTTCCAAGTGAAGTGACATTTGTTTGAGCTGCGGTTTGTAGTGTACCTGTCAAATTACCACTAAATCCAGTTGCAGTTACGGTACCTGTTGATGGATTGTATGTTAAATTACCATCTGATTCTAACCCTAAGTTACCACCATCTACATCACCACCTGCAGTAAATACGATTGCATTATCTTCATCTGTAGATTCATTATCTGTAATGGTGACTGTTGTGGCAACTGCTGCAGTAGTTGCATTTGAAACAGTAGTTGCTGCAATCAGGCTTGATATCGCGGTTCCACCGACCGTTATTGCATCTGCTTCAAGTGTTCCGTCTACATCAACGTCTCCAGAGATATCTAGGTTAGTGAAAACCGAAGTGCCGACTGCCGTAATAGTGCTATTGAATGTGGCTGCACCTGCTTCTGACATATCCAATGTGAGAGCGGTTATTGTGGAACCACCATCTTGCCCTTTGAAGACAATGTCTTTGTTATTGGTTGCCGACTTTATTACGAAGTCGGATGAATCTCTCTTGAATCTGCCAAACTCGGTTCCACCGTCTTTCAGAATTATGTCTGCTCCATCTGCGTCTATAACTACGTCTCCAGCCGAGTCAATCGTAAAGTCGCCTGCACTGGTCTTGATGCTCCCAGCATCGGTAAGAGTGATGTCGCCTTCGAGGAAGAGATCCTGGAAGGCAGCGGATGCAGAGCCTAAATCGTACGAATCATCAGTATCGGGGACTATCGACCCACCTGTGATTATACCGTTCTTTACTCTAAATTCATTTGCCATGTCAGGTTCACTATCCCGCTAACATGGAGATTACTATTTGTTGCCTTCTAGTAATCACCTCATGCCAAGAATGTCACCGCGTAGGTGACTGTATCGTCGTCGTCGCCATCGAAGCTCAGTGTGACGGTGTCGGAGGAGATAGCGACTGCGTAATCGACCAACTTGGTCGATCCGTCGCTGTATACCTCGCTGTAGTTGGAGAAGGCAACCTGGTCTGTTCCCGTTGGGTCTGCGCAGATTATCATCTTGTTCGCCTGCTGAGTCGCTCCGTCCGTTGCATGCAGAGTGACCTCTGCGACGGAGAAGGTTCCCGATGCGAACTGGAATATCTGGTTGGTAGTACCACTGCCAGCCTGCTGGACCTTGCCGAACTCGGTCCTCCCTAGTTCGGTGGATGCGGATTTGTACACCATGGTCACAGGTGCTGCCTCGTTGTCCACTCCTGTCAGGTCTGTTCCTGCTGTGGACTCAGTGTGGAAGAGGAAGGTCGATTGAACCGTTCCTGCGTCGTCTTCGATGACGAACTCCATGTCCGTATTGGAGCGCAGTTCGATTCCCTTTCCTGATGCGGCTTTGACCTGAAGATCACCAGACGAGTTAGTTAGTGAACCGAATGCAGTGCTTCCTGCTTTCAGATTGATGTTGTCTCCGTCTGCGTCGAGGGTGATTTCTCCAGTGACGTCTAGTGTCAGGTTCCCTGTGCCGTTGGTTATCGTACCATTAGAGCCATCGTGTGTGAGTTGGAGGTCGTTATCCGCCCCTATGTTGATTATTCCACCGTCTGATGTCAAAGATAGGTCGTCAGCAATGTATGCGTCTGCCCCGACATAGATGTCCTCTGCCAGCCCTATACCGCCACCGACGATTAGCGCACCGGTTGTTGTGCTCGAGGAAGCGGTAGTAGACCTTACCTCAACATCGTGCGCAGAGAACTCCCATCTAGTTCCTGAATGGTCGTATAGCAGGCTTGGGTTGTTGGAGAAAGAGGAACCGCTAGCGTAGGTCGCTGCACCGAGGACTATTCCTGCACCGTCCAAGCTGGAGGATGCCGTCACATCTGCTGCGATGTTGAAGTTCAGGTCGTCTATGGTGACGGTTGTCGAGTTGACTGTGGTCGTTGTTCCGTTCACAGTCAGGTTTCCAGCGATTGTGGTGGTGGAACCCGCTCCTGCACCGATTGTTACGTCTACTTCGCCGTCGTCGGATGCCTGTCCTGCTATGGATAGACCTTGGGTCAGCGTACCGTCGTTCTCGGCGACGAAGAATCTTATCTCGGCTGCTTCGGAACCATGGGTAGCTTCTGTTATTCTTGCTTCCATGTACGCCAATTGCTCGTGCGCGTTGTCTGAATCATCGGTTCCGTAGAAGGAAATCTTCCCCATCACGTCGTTGTCGCCACCGGATGCGGAATCCTTGTTGAATCTCAGTTCGCCCGATGACGAACCATCGTGCGTGTTGGTGATGTGGACTACTGGCTGGCTAGCACTAGCAGATGTGAAGGTGGCTGCGGCAGAAGTAACCGTGAAGTCGCCTCCAGCAGGGGTCATCGATATATCTCCGTCAACAGAGAAAGTCAGATTGGCGTTCGCACCAGCGTCATCGACGGTGGAAATAGTGGTAGCGCCGTTAGTCGTGACTCCCACATTGAAGTAGTCGTTGTTGCCACCGCTAGTATCGCTGAATATCGTGAAGTGCTTGATGCTTGTAGTAGTGAATCTGAAGCATTCGTCCGTTCCATCGTCGATCTTTACGTTATCGCCATCCACGCTGAGGGTGATGTCGCCACTGGAATCAAACGTCAAATCGCCAGATATGATTTTGTCGAGGCTGGTTATCTCCAAGTCTCCGCTTGAGTATGAGACATCGGATAATTCGTTTAGCTGCCCTGCTCCTCCGCTTGCGGCGTTCGTGAAAGACAGTACACCCGATCCATTCGTCTGTAAGACCTGTCCGTTGCTTCCGTCTGCTGTTGGAAGAGTGAAAGTAACATCGGAACCCATGGTTCCGGCTTTTAGACCAACGTAGTTATTACTTGAAGCAGCGCCCTCGTAGAGTTTTAACTCTGCAGCACCGGCACCAGCTGGTGCGTCTAGCCTCATCAAGTCGTGAGGAGTGGCCAGAGAGCCATTCTGCCATATGTGGTCTCCGGCTGTGGCTGAAGAACCAACGAATGCGCCGAGTTGTGTGGTGTGAGTCCCCGTTGCTGTTATCTTCATCAGCTCGCCAGCATCCGAAGCAGCGGTTATCTCGAAAGGCGAGTCGTTGGTCCCACGCACATCATCGAAAGGCTTCCCAGGCATGTGTCCTAGGACGAATGTGTTGGTGCTGTCTCTAGCGGTTCCCCAGCCCCATGTGTAACCGGCACCACCAGAGGCACCACCAGTGACGACCATCCCCATAGAACCACCAGAACCGCCACCGGTGTAGGATGCGTTCTGTATGACCAGGAAACCAAGGTCCTCGTCGTGAAGGGTATCTCCGATAGAGCCCTCCGCTACACCGATGCGAAGACGTGCTTCGACGTAGTCGTCATCGGCGTTGATGGCGTTTACCTGAAGTCCTGTTCCTCCGCCAACATATGTGCTCGAACCAACAGATATACCACCTGTTGATTGGAAGTGAACACCCTTCGCCTGTTCGCTGTTCGGGGCGAGTATCCCGCCATCGTGGATTGTCAGGTCGATGTTGTTTCCGAAGTGGACAGCGTTGTTGCTTGTGTCAACCGTGATGAAAGCGTTGTTGCCGGAATCGCTGATTTTGAAAGCAGTCGTATTGCTGTTTATAACCATCATGTTGGTTGCTTGTTGAGTCGTGTCGATGATTGGAGTGTGAAAGTGAACCCTCTTCCCTGAGGCGTCCGCTCTCAGGGTTATTCCACCTGCTGCTGCATCCAGCAAGATAGCCTCGTCATCCGTACCAGATGTGTTCAAGGCAGTGATCTTCTCGCTCCCTGCAGTGCCATGAGGTGCGACGACGATGTTAGCATGAGACCCGGTCTTACCTAGCGTCACTGTCTGGCCGTCAACCACCGTTACTTCGATGGAACCGTCATCGCTGGATATGTTGCTATCGGCGATGGTCAGGACACCTGCTCCGGAATTGGCCTCGTCGATGATAAGGCCATTCTTTACACGGAATTCGTTTGCCATTCATCACACCTTGATTGCTTTCCTTGCTACTTTTACGGTCATTGCTTGTGAGCTTCCTGCAGTAAATCTGAGTCGGCAGTTGCCTGACGACACGTCTGTACTGAACGTTCCTAGGGCTGTCGCGCCTGTAAAGATTACCCCATATGAATTGTGTTTTGAGTTAGTTCCGTCGTGTAGTATCATAATTTCTCCCGTCTGATACTCATCTGGGTCAGCACCGGTGTTGGTTATATGATACTCGTATTTTGCGCTTCGAAAAACGGTGATGTCGAACTCGTCTATCGTAATGGTGGTAGTGCTGGAAGAATTGGACTCTGCAGTGGTTAGTATCATCTCCTTGATAGTAAGGTCTGCTCCAATCGTCGCGTTTCCTGAGCTATCAAATATGAAATTGACTGGGTATGTGATGAATACGTTATACGTCGCACTCGTGCTGAAAGATACGCCGCTTTCCTTTGTCATCACTATAGCGACGTTGCCCGTTCCTGTGGCCCCGTCATCGTAACCAGAATCTCCGTTCGTGTATATCGTGCTGTCAGTGACTCTGTACACAGCGACATTGTCGTGGTCGTCTATCTGCTGGAAGATTAGTCTCGTTCCCACCCCGAAGTCGTTGTTGTTGAGATATGTTTCGGCATTTGCGACCGACGAGCTTCCTGGAAAAAGAGAGTTGAAGAAGTAGTGCTTGCCATCACTGTGCAATCCGAACTTTCCTGCTCCAAAGCTACTGGTGACATATGTCCCTGTGAACATACGCACCCTGGCAATGCTTGGAATCTGGTCCAAGAGAACCCATGACCCTGAATTCTTACGATATACGTCGCCATTGGTGAAGTCTATTGCTACATCGTTGTTCTCGCCTGTTCCGTTACTTGGCGTCCCGTCTGAATGGAAAAGCACGCCACCGCTTGTGTCTATGGTCAGAATGTTGTTGCTTAGACTAAGCGAAATACCCGTTCCGTCCTTTATCCTTCTGAGAGTACCATCGACATCTCCGTCCCCGTCTATGTCTGCTAGTGCTGGCGGTGATGTCATGAACCCCATAGTATCACATATCCAACCAGAACAGGTTTGCCGTCTCACCAGTGTGGTCTACTTGTGATATCGCGTATATCTTAGACAGTCTTACTATATCTAGGAACATAGATTGTCCGGCTACCATAGGCATACCATTAGTAGCACTTACATTAGGTCCTCCTATCATTATATTTACTGTATTACTAAAATCAGCAGTTAACAGGAATCCTGTTTGAGCCACTACGTCTGTCAATCCACACAGGAGTGGCAACTGCTTGGGTTTCGTTGCGCTGTAGGCAAAGCTGGTGAGGGCCATCCTCGGGTGAGTGACTTTCACTTGTCCGTCACTAGGATCCACCGTCGTAGCGAAATTCTCCCTGCCCTGTCTGGTGAACAAAAGCGAGGTGGATTGCTCTTGTGTTATCGCGGTAACAGGCAGTACGTTTCCTGACCCTGTCGTTCCGTGAATCTGCGACTTCTCACTGTCTGCTCCGCTTGACACGACATAACGCAGCTTTCGGTTAATGAAAAGCGTTCCGCATCACTTAAGGTAGAATGGAAGTTGGTATTGTCATGACTTTGTTCGAAAGAGACGATGTTAAAACGGGCAATCAACCTTGTAATGTGTGTACGAAACCAACTAGGAGCCATGTAATCCAACCTGCTCTATACGAAGAATACGTAGCAGAGGTAGTGGTCAACAGAGCAGATGAGTTTGCCAATAACCAATGGGAAGAGACAGAAGAAGTGACCAAGACCAGAAAAGTCAAGGAAGCGGTAACTGTCTGCCATAAGTGTTGGTTGAAGCGACACGAAGAAATCATTGAAATCATCGATTCTGACTATGAAAAGTGGGAATCCGAACCTTCTAGGTATACTGCAAGAATCCAAGTGACTGCAGAAATATGCAAGTCATATGGCTTCGAAGAAGAGTCGAAGCGAATGGCATCCTTGATATCTATGATGAAGGAGTCTGTAAAACAATGAGCGATGAGATAATCATGGCGAAGGTCAATGCCTTCGCCCAAGAACTGAAAGATTTGGGCGTTGAAGACTTTATTTTTGCAGCAGGTAGTTCATCAGGTTTATTGGCTATACAGTATGACGGAGATCCGAGAGGAGTTTGTTACTTAGCAATGACTGCGTTAATGAATGCCATGTTCGAATCAATAGATAGCACAACAGGAGAAGCACATCATGGCGGACGAGAAGATTACGGCGAATGAATGGGATACTAGGCGAAAGTGCCCAATCTGTGCCGATATCGCTGATAAGAAGATTAATCTTGATGGAGAGGTAGTCACCCATCCACAAACCAATGAGCCTCTTCCTTGCCCTATGTGCGATTATCCAGAGACGAAGATGTTCCATGAAGTCGTCATAGAAAGCAAGCGAACCTCATCTCGAGGCGACTCTCAACCCTGGAACCACCTATTCAAAGTGAAATGCGAAAGTTGTGGTTGGTCACACGTTGTACAAAACCATGTTTGTCTCGGAGAGCCTTGGGAAGAAGTATTTGGATTCAAGCGAAAGTTAGAGCAACACGAAGGAGTAGAGCATGCTATTAAGTGGTCAAATGAGCAAGCCGTCGGGCTTCGGGGTGGTTTGGAAAAATATGACAAAGATGCCGAACTATTTGGCCGTGGACACCGTGCACATCGTAAGATTACCAAGGAAAAAACGGATGGTCAGGGGAAGATAGAGTGGGTTCCTACCAAGGAAGAAAGGAAGTTGCCTAAGTTCCGTGATTTCCCAGAATCATAATCTATAAGTATAAGTGTATGTCATCTATAGATTAAGCGGGTGACTAAAATGCGCGAAGACAAGACA
>MDTD01148759.1_pt1 | contig 10935 bp, 11 predicted proteins | sample 811221 | NCBI WGS metagenome assembly MDTD01 (sample SAMN05326646, study PRJNA326480) | marine metagenome | isolation source: seawater | place: Pacific Ocean: South West | collected 2011
GACGATCGAACCGCCGTCAGTCATCCTGGCGGCGGCGGCGCGGATCGCCTGCAAGGTCCCGCCGACATTGACGTCCATCACCACCGTCACGTCCTCGCCGCTGATGCCCTCGAGTTTCGACCAGTGGTTGACCCCGGCGGCCGTCACCAGAATGTCGAGCCTGCCGAAATTGTCGATCGCCGCGCTGACGGCCGCATCCGCGGTCTCGCTCTTGCGGACATCGCCGCCCGATATCACGGCCCGTCCGCCGGAGCGCGCGATTGCATTGGCCACGGCCTCGGCTTCGTCGCGCGCATTGCCGTAGCCGACAACCAGCGAAGCGCCCCGTCGGGCGAGAAGCTTCGCCGTTTCGGCACCTATGCCGCGCGAGCCGCCGGTGACCCATGCGACCTTGCCTTCAAGCGTTTCCATCATCATTGCCTCCTACCTGTTGGCGGTAATTGCGCCGTCGGGCACACGCGACAGCGGATCGGTGATGCCTTGTCCGCGATCGACCGGCCGCGCCGCGGCTTCGAGCAGGCGGTTGGCGAATGCATCAAGATAGGCGGCGCGTTGGGCGGCATCGACACGGGGCGCGCCGTAGGCGACGAAGGGCCGCTCGAGCGTGTAGCCCATATATTCGAGAACCAGATGCTGGAGCTGCCAGAGAACCTGGTCCTCGAGCTCGCCATAGGCCGCGCCGCGCCCGAAACGCTGCGGCAGGCCGCCGGTGGTCATCGACACCATGGCGCGGCGCCCGCGAAAGACACCCTTCTCGTAGCGCAGCCCGTCCGCATAGGCGAAACCATAGGCCAGAACCCGCTCGATCCAGCCTTTCACGACCGCTGGCACGCCGCCCCACCAGAGCGGAAACTGGAACACCAGAAGATCCGCCTCCATCACCCGCGCCTGTTCGCGGGCGATCTCGTCGCAAAACCCTCCGGTGCGCACCGCATGCGCTTGTTCACGCTGATAGTGGAAGCGCGTCGCATCCGCCGCGCCGGTAAAATCGTGCCGCCCGGCGCGGGGATCGAAGTCCTGCGCGACGAGATCGGAGATCGTCACTTCGTGGCCAGCGTCGCGAAGGGCCGCGGCGCCATGGGCGGCAAGCGCCGCGTTGAACGAGGTCGGTTCTGGATGGGCGAGGATAATCAGGACCTTCATGGGATCAAAACGCCACCCGGTCGGCGCCCTTCAGTTCCAGGATTTCGCGCGCCTCATCCGGCGTCGCAACCTCCATTCCAAGCGACTCCACCATCTGCCGGGCGAGGGCGACCTGCTCGGCGTTGGACTTGGCCAGGCGCCCCGGGCCGATCCACAGCGAATCCTCAAGCCCCACCCGCAGGTTGCCGCCCATCAGCACCGATTGCATGGCGATCGGCATCTGGTTCCGGCCCGCGCCCAGCACGGACCACTGATAGTCATCCCCGAACAGGCGATCGGCGGTTCGCTTCATGTGGATGACATCTTCGGGGTGTCCGCCAATGCCGCCGAGAATGCCGAACACGCTCTGGATGAACACCGGCGGCTTGATCAGTCCGCGCTCGACGAAATGGGCGCAGGTATAGAGATGCCCGATATCGTAGCACTCCACCTCGAAGCGGGTCCCGTGCTCGGCGCAGGTGGTCAGGATATTCTCGATGTCGCCGAACGTGTTGCGAAAGATGCGGTCGCGCGAGCCTTCGAGATAGCCGCGCTCCCAATCGTGCTGGAACTCGGTGAAGCGCTCTAGCATCGGATAGAGCCCGAAATTCATCGACCCCATATTCAGGGAGGCGATCTCCGGCTTGAATTGGGCGACCGGACGCAGACGTTCCTCGACCGACATGGTGGGGGCTCCGCCTGTGGTGATGTTGATGACGCAATCGGTGCGTTGCTTTATCACCTGCAGAAACTCGGAATAGCGTTCGGGCGACTGGTCGGGCAGGCCGGTTTTCGGGTCGCGCGCATGGAGATGAACGACGGATGCGCCGGCTTCCGCCGCACCGATTGCGGCATCGGCGATTTCCTGCGGCGTGACCGGAAGATGCGGCGACATCGAGGGCGTGTGGATCGATCCGGTGACCGCGCAGGTCACGATTACTTTGCGGCGCTTTGCCATGGTGGCTTAACTTCCTTCTCGTGGACTGGCTTCTAATGGACTGGGATGAGCGCGTTCGGCAGCGAAAGCGTCAGGGCCGGGATGAAGGCGACCAGCATCAGCACGACCAGGCAGATCGCGATGAGCGGCAGCGCCTCGCGGATGATCCGCGGCAATGGTTCTCCCGAAACCCCCGCGACGATGAACAACTGGATCCCGACCGGTGGCGTGGCCATGCCGATGACAACATTGAGGACAACCATCGCGCCGAACTGAACCGGCTCCATGCCGACCAGACCGCTCATTTTCAACAGGATGGGCATTGTCAGGATCAGGATGGAAATCGGTTCGAGGAACATGCCGAGAAGCAGCAGGAACAGGTTCAACAGAAGCAGGATCGCGATCTTGTTGTCGGTGATCGCAAGAATGGATTCGGTGATCCGCGTCGGCACCTGCTCCAGCGTGAAGACGAAGGCGACGATCGAGGCCATCGAGGTGATGAACAGGATCGAGGCGGAGATGATCGCCGTCGACACCAGCGCGTTCCAGATCCGCGACGGCGTAAGATCGCGGTAGGCCAGGCCGACCACCAGCGCATAGGCGACTGCCACGGCCGCAGCTTCCGTCGGGGTGAAGATGCCGGCCTTGATGCCGACGATGATGATCAGCGGCAGGAACAGCGCGGGCAGGGCGCGGACGATGGCGGCACCGCGTTCGGCCATCGGCACGCGCTCGGAAACCGGGAAATCGTCCCGCGCGGCGCGCCATGTCGCATAGGCCAGAAAGCCGCAGATCAGCAACACGCCCGGCACCACGCCGGCCATGAAAAGCTGTCCGATCGACGTTCCCGACAAGACGCCGTAGATGATCATGGTGATCGAGGGCGGGATGATCGGCCCGACGATCGAACACACCCCGACCAGCGCCGCGGCATAGGCCGCCGGGATGCCCTGCTTCTTCATCGTCGGGATGAGGATCGACCCAAGCGCGGCCGCCTCGGCGTTGGCGCTGCCGGAAATGCCGGCGAAGAAACCCGCCGAAAGCACCGTGACATTCGACATGCCGCCCCGGCGGTGGCCAACGCAGACCTTGGCGAACGTCACGATGCGGTCGGTGATGCCGCCGACATTCATCAGGGCGCCAGCCAGCAGAAACAGCGGGATGGTCAGCAACACGAACTGATCGACCCCGGCCATCATCCGCTGCGGCAGCGACAGCATCATCGCGCCATTGCCGGACAGCCAGAGAAAGGCCATGCCACCGATCCCGAGCGCCAGCGCGATCGGCACGCCCGTCACCAGAAGCAGGGCGAATATTCCAAAAAATCCGGCCATTTAAAGCTGTTCCCCCATGTCGACGACGGGCGGCGGGTCATCAATGCCCCGGCGGTGGCGAAGGGTCGACACCACGAGATCGGCGACCACGTGCAAGGCAAGGAGCGCCGCCCCGATCGGCACGCAGATATAGACCCATTTCACCGAAACCCCGGCGTTTGCGCCGGTGAGCGACGACCAGATGAAATCGAGCGCCGGAATCTTCTGACGCTCAAAGCGCGAGGCGTAATCGAACCCCTCCACGACGATCACGGCGAGAAATATCAGCACCGGGATGGCTGTCGCAGATTTGAGGACAAGCCTTGCCCGCGAACTCAGCATGTAGGGCAGGAGATCCAGCATCACGAATTCGCCGCGCTGGTAGGCGACGCCGAGCAGGAGAAAGGTCTGCCACAACAGGAGATAGCGACAGGCCTCCTCCGCCCAGATGATGGAGCCGGAGAAAAGGTAGCGCGCAGCCACCTGAACGATCATGATAACGAGGATAATGGCCATGCTGACCCCCGCGACGCCCTCGATGGTGCGGGTATATATCCCGAACCATCGAAACCAGCGCGGGAGGTCCGAAGGACCAGCGGTTGACTGCGCTTGCATTTTTCCTCCCCTGCGGCGCCTCAGGCCGGCTGCTGCGCTACGCTCACGAAGTCGGCGATCAGAGGCGATTTCGCGCTCCATTGCTCGACGATCGGAGCAACCTTGGCCTTCATCTGATCGAGCCCCTCCAGCTTGAGGATCTCCACGCCCTTGGCCTCCAGCTCCGCGCGGCCATCCATGTCCTGCTTGGCGGTATATTCCAGCGTCGGTATCACCGATTCCCGCCCGGCAGTGCGCACCGCCTCCTGCAGTTCGGGCGACAGGCTTTCGAAGAAGGCGGCGTTCACACAGGTGACATTGTGCCAGGGGTAGTGCCCGGTCAGCGTGAAATGCTTGGCCACTTCCCAGAGGTTTTCGCCCAGCATCGACGACACATTGATTTCGCAGGCGTCGATGGTTCCGGTCTCAAGCGCGCCGTAGACTTCCCCGTAAGGCAGACCAACGGGATTGACGCCGACGGTCTCCCAGATGACCTTGTGCAATTCGAGCGGAACGATGCGGGTTTTCAGCCCGGTGAAATCGGCAAGCGTTCTGACCGGTTTGCTCACGGTCGCGAAGTGGCGCTGACCGATGTCGGTGGTCTGGAGACCGAGTATGCCGCCGACCATGAGGCTCTCGTTGATCGCTTCGCCCTCAGGGCTGAGCGCCATGCGCGCGAAGTGGTCGTAGTCCCTGATCAGGAACGGCAACTGGTAGGCGTCCAGCGCCACCTGGCCGGTGACGATCGAGATCGTCGAACCGCTGCCGCCGCAGAATTCCAGCGTACCGGCAACGCAGCTTTCAACGCCCTGCCGGTCGTCGCCCAACTGCCGGTTGGGAAAGATCTGCAGGTCGAAGGCGCCGGGGACAAGGGCTTCAAGTGATTTCTTGAATTCAAGCGCGGCAATGTGGCCGGGGTGAATTTCATTGGCGGCATGGCCCATGCGCACCTTCATCGGCTGCGCCCGCGCCAGGCTCGGGGCCGCCAGCGTCGCCGCAACGGCGGCGCCGGTCTTCATCAGTCTACGTCGTGTAATCATGTCTTCCTCCCAGTGGTTGATTGCCTGCGCCTCCCACAGGCGTCAGGTCAGGTTCAACAGTTTCGCGGCGTTGTGTCCGATCAGTGTGCGGATGTCGTCGTGCGAGAACTGCAGGTCCAGCAGCATCCGAACGATGGTGCGGTACCCCTCGATGGGGCGCGGCGAACCGCGAAGGCCGAGATCGGAAGACAGCACGGTGTGATCCACGCCGGCCACCTCGATGTAATGGGCCAACTCCTCCGGCCCGAAAATCTTGCCCGATCCCTCGCTCCACATCGCAATCGAGTGCTCCATGTAGGCGCCGAGCTCCACCATGGCCCGCATGTCGTCATCGGTCGCGCCGACGATATAGGTCGGGTGGTTGACCAGCATCTTGGTGACGCCGCGCTTGCCCGCCTCCTCGAAGATCATGATCAGTTCGCTGGCAGGCAGATGCCCGCCGGCCAGGATGATGTCGCCCTCCGCGATCAGGTCCAGCACCTGCTTGACGGAATCGAGCAGTTGCCCCGATCCATCCAGTGCCGAAAGCCCTTCGGGCGGCAGCATCCGCTTGGCCGTTTTGGGAAAGGTCTTGCCCTGTCCTTCCTGCTGGTCTAGGTGGTTCTGCGCCGACAGCGTCGGCAGCCAGACGATCTTCGCGCCGATATTGACGGCGTGGTTGACCGCATGCGGGTTGATGCCGCCGCTCGCGTTGTTGAGCGCGATCCCGGAATAGAGCTTCACATCGGTCGGGACCAGTTTCTCCAGCATCGCGCAGTGCGACACGCCGAGATAGAAATGGTCCTTGTAGAGCAGGGCGCGGAAACCCGCCTCGGCGGCATCCAGCAGGGCCTCGTGATGGTCGAGGATGCGCGGCATCGCCGCGGGGCCCGAGTGGCAGTGCAGGTCAATGGCGCCTTTCAGCAGTTCGGCGATTTCGGCGTCGCGGTTGTCTTGAATTTCGTCTTGCATGGTATTCCTCCCTACGCGCCCTCAGGCATCGGATAGTCCTCGGCGTTCAGCACCCAGCCCGGCTTTTCGGAAAAGTCCGTGCGGGGCGGGCAGAAGATGTCCACGAGCTGGTTGCGCCCGGGCTCCATCGCGCGGGTGGTGTGAATGACCGGGGGCGGGATAACGTAGGCCGAGGGCGACTGGACGTGATCGGCCCGGTCTTCGCGCCAGTCGTCCATGTCGATGGTCCAGGTCCAGCGCAGATAGTGGATGAAGGACCCCGATACCGCCAGCGAACACTGTTCGAAGTCGTCGTGATGGTGCGGCGACAGGTTGTGCGGATCGCGCGGTCCGTCATTCGGCTCGAGATAGTTCACCATGAAGGTGGTGCAGCGGAAGATCCGCCCGAAACGGCCCTCCTGCTTCGGCACGTCGAGCGAATAGTGCCGCACCTTCCAGCCCGCCGGCGGCTCCGGCCAGGGCTTGAATTCCGGAATATGGGTGCGCGGGCGCGTATAAGCGTCGCGATTGGTGCACAGCGGAACGAGATCCCTGGAATTGATCGAAAACAGCCGGCAGAGTTTCCCGCCCTCGGGCAGTTCCACCCGGCTGTCGCCGTGCGGCACGAAGGCAATCGAGAAGCCCGGAACATCGACCGTCTCGCCGTTCCAGGTGATCCTTGCTCCGGCTTCGGGCAGCAGAACCACATATTCGTCCGGCTGGTTCTTGCGTTCGAAAACGGCACCCGCCTCGGCTTCGCTCCAGGACAGCACGAAGTTGTGCCCGCGCGTGTACCAGCTCTTGCTGTCCGGGCCCGTTTCGGCGGGTTCTTCCTGGTAAAAGAGACCCAGCTGAGGCTCGGCGACCAGGCCCTTGGGCGCCGGCCCGGCTCCCGATTTCTGCGCCAGCGCTGAGCGCGGATCATTCTTGTCGTACATTGTGTCTCTCTCCCGAAAATCAGTTCAGAACGCCGGCAAAACGGGCCAGCGTTTCCCTGGCGCCCTGGCGCAGGAAGCCCTGGTCGGATGCCATGATGAAACCGGTCGCGCCCCGGTCCGAAAGCGCGCTCGCGTCGTCGGGATCGCCGGACATCACGAAAACCTTGCGCCCCGCGCGCGATGCCGCGGCGGTGATCGCCTCCACCGCCCCGACCACGTCGGCGGCGGCCTGGTTCTCGGCCTCGAAGGCAACCGTCAGATCGCCGCGGCCGATGAAGAATGCATCGACGCCTTCCACCGTAGCGATCGCGTCAAGCCGGCCGATGGCCGCGCGGTCCTCGATCATCGCGATCACCGCAACGCCGCTGTCCTGGGCCGCGATATGATCGCCCATTGCGACCGAACCGTAGCGCCCGGCCCGCGTGGTATTGGAAAAGCCCCGCGCCCCGCCGCGGTAACGCGCGGCGGCGACGACTGCCTTCGCCCGCTCGGCGCTGTCGACATGCGGCACCAGAACGCCGTCGGCGCCGCTGTCGAGAACCCGCAGAATGTCCTCGATCCGCGAGACGCGCACCACGCCGGCGATGCCGGCGTGGCGGCAGGCCATCAGAATGCGATCCGTGGTTTCCGGATTGAAGGGCGCATGCTCCTCGTCGATGACGACGAAGTCGTAGCCCTCCTGCGCGAGTATTTCGGCGGCGTGGGTCGTCGGCGTCTTCAGGAAGGTGCCGAACAGCTTGCCTCCGCCCAATACGCGATTGCGAAATCCCCTGGCCAAGTCCTGAGCCACCTCCACCTCCCATTTTTCTCTTGCGTATCACTGAACGCAACAGTATATTGCTTACCGAAACACGGTTACTGCGCTCAATCCCGATTGTCAAGCGGGCAAGTTTGAGGCGCCTCGAAGGATGAATTTGCAAGATGCCCAAGATCAGCGGTGAAGGAAGCGACGGGATTCAGGGCGTGGTGCTCACTTTGCGAACGCTGGAAGCGCTTGCGCGCGCAAAGGGGCCGATCGGCGTTACCGAACTGGCCGAAAAGCTCGGCACCACGAAAACGCGTGCTCACCGCCATCTTCGCACCCTCGTGCAAGAGGGCTATGCGAGCCAGCACGACGAAACCGGACGATACCGGGCGGGCGGGCGCCTGATCTCGCTCGGCCGCCTTATGACAGAAGCCTCCAATCTGGTCGACCTTGCGCAAAACGACCTGCGACAGTTGCGCGACACGTTGGGCCAATCCTGTGTGCTATCCCAGTTCGAGCACAGCGGCGCGCGGATCGTGATGGCGCTTTCGGGCCGGTCGCCGATCGAGATCGGCGTGAAGCCGGGCTCGCTTCTCCTGTTCCACAACTCCGCCCAGGGCCGGGTCATGCTGGCCCATGCCGACCCTGAGTTTCGCGAGGCGATACTGGCCCGTCCGATGTCTGCGCCAACCGCGGAGACGATCACCACGGTCGAAGGCGTCAACGCCGAACTCGAAAAGGTTCGCAAACAGGGCTGGGCGACGGCGGCAAATCAGACCGCGGTCGGACTGAACACTCTCGCGGCGCCCCTGTTCGACGCCACGGGCGGGGTGGTGGGCGCCGTCGGCATCGTGGATCTCGTCCAGTTCCTGCCGCCTCAGCCCGACCAGACAAAAATCGACGCCGTCATGCGCGCCGCCCGCCAGATTTCCAGGAAGCTCGGTTATGAGGGCGACTGCGAAGAAACCGACGCTTCGGACGCTTCCCCGTCATCCACGCTCTGACAATGCACACTGCAGAAGCTTTGGTTTCATAATGTTCGGCGGGACCGAAAAGATGCATGTGGCTGTCGATCGCGTCCGCCGGAAGCCCGAGCGACGGTGCGTGTGGACTATGCAAAGGCGGCGACGTTCTGGACTTTACCCCAGTATTTTCCTGGCTTTAGTTGAAAATCGCCTCGGACGAGCTGTTCGGCAGCGGAACTCATTCGAATTTGACATCCTCGCAGTCCTTAACACGCCTCTTGATCTTTTGTATGAACAGGTGTTTATATATTCATATATAGTGAATGCTTGCGGGAAGGTCGCTCCCTCCCGCGGCGAAGCAGATTCTCTACACGGAGAGCAGGAATGGCAGAAGGCGACAAGAGCGGCGGGCATCATCGCGCCCATGATGAAGGTCATCAGCACCACAGCCACGGCGGTCACGACCACGCGCATGGCCACGGCGATGGGCACCACAGCCATGCGCCTTCCGTGTCGCGCAACAATGAGCGCGTGGTGCTGATCGGCCTGTGCCTGACGGCCGGTTTCATGGTGGCGGAATTTGTCGGTGGCTGGCTGTCGGGGTCGCTGGCGCTGATCGCCGATGCCGGGCATATGCTGACGGATACGGCGGCGCTCGGGCTGGCCTGGGCCTCGTTCCGTTTCGGTCGACGCGGCGGCGATGAGAAGCGCACCTTCGGCTATATGCGCTCCGAGGTGCTGGCCGGCTTCGTCAATGCGCTGGCGCTGTTCCTGCTCACCATCTGGATCGCCTATGAGGCGGTCGAACGCCTGATCACGCCGGAGCCGGTGCTGGCGGGGCCGATGCTCGTCGTCGCCATTCTGGGGCTGTTCGTCAATATCGGCGTGTTCCTGCTGCTGATGCGGGGCGACCGCGACCATGTCACCATCAAGGGCGCGTTGCTACACGTTCTCGGCGATCTCCTGGGGTCCGTCGGCGCGATCACCGCGGCGGTGATCATCTATTACACCAACTGGACGCCGGCCGATCCGATCCTGTCGGTGCTGATGTCGGTCCTCATTCTCAGGGCCGCCTGGGCGCTGCTGCGCAGCGCGGCGCAGATCCTGATGGAGGGAACGCCGAGCAATATCGAGATCGAGGAACTGCGCCGCTACGTGCTGAATGAAGTCGCCGACGTCAGCGATGTCGCCCATGTCCATGTCTGGTCGATTACCTCGGGCCGGCCGGCGGCAACCATGGAAATCAGCCTTGCGGAAAATGGCAATGCCGCCACCGCCGTCGATCGCGTGAAGGCGGTGCTGGCGAGGCGCTACGATATCCGCCACGCCACGATCGAGATCAATTGGGGCCAGCACCCGGCGGATTGCCCGCTGGAGGCCCCGGCATGAGCGTCTGTCCGGACGATGATCCGGTGCATTTCGAGGAGACGCTCGCCGACAGGCAGGCGCAGATTGCGGTTGTCGCCGAGACCTTCAAACTGCTCGGTGACCCCACCCGCCTGAAAATCCTGATCGCCTGTCTGAGCGCGCCGGTGGCCGTCGGCGATATCGCGAGCAAGGTGGATGCCTCGCCCTCGCTCGTCAGCCACCATTTGCGCCTGTTGCGGGGCGCCCGGCTGGTGCGGCGCACCCGAAAGGCGCGGCAGATGTATTACGAGGCCGCCGACCATCACATCGAACACATCGTCTCCGACATGATCGCCCATGCCGGAGAGCGCGATGTGATGGACGATCCCGACCCGTAAAGGCATTGCGCCCGGGTCAGGCCAGCGCCGGCCGGGTTTCGGCCATCAGCGCCACGGCATCCGCGCCGGCCGGTATGCGCATCGGCGTCGAGGGGTCGGTCGCCGCGCGATAGACGGCCTCGGCGACATCCTGTGGATGCGTTACGAGATCCGCCGGGGCTTCGGCCCATTGTTTGAAGACGCCGTCGGCAATCTCCTTGTAGGCTTCGGGAATGCTCATGCCATCGGGCGCAAGCGAAGCCGCGTTCTTGCCGAAATCCGTGGCGGGGGCACGTCCGGGAAGAACGAGGCGGACACCGATATTGAAGGGCTGAAGCTCCAGCGCCAGGCATTCGCTGAATGCGTTGATCGCCGCCTTGCTGGCGGTATAGACCGACAGGAGATGAAGTGGGCTGACCGTAACCGTCGAGGTGACATTGACGATCATGCCGGCGCGGCGGGCGCGAAACTGCGGAAGGAAGGCCTGGGTCAGCGCCATCACGCCGATCGTGTTGGTCTCGAAAACCTTGCGGATGACGTCGACCGGCGAGCCTTCCAGTGCGTTCAGCCAGCCGACGCCGGCATTGTTGACGAGAATGTCGACCGGGCCGGCGGCCTCCACGACGC
>MDTD01128507.1_pt1 | contig 10934 bp, 8 predicted proteins | sample 811221 | NCBI WGS metagenome assembly MDTD01 (sample SAMN05326646, study PRJNA326480) | marine metagenome | isolation source: seawater | place: Pacific Ocean: South West | collected 2011
AAACTCAAGTTCTTCATCCGTGAAATGGTGATCGACAGCAGGAATCACGCCCAGATCGACCCGATTACCAAGATAGATGATTGGACGATCAGTCTCAGCAAATAGTGCTTCAATCTCTTCTCCATAGCGATGCGAATACGGTGCATCCTGACAATTAACGATTACAAAACTTGCGGAATCCACCGGAAAATCACTCACATAAGCCCAGGTATCACCGAGTACGGTCTGCGGCATTGGAAAGTCCGTGACATGAGTATCGTAAAGGGCAGTGAAGCGATTGACCGGCCACCACCAGTTGTACCCGCCCGGAAATATCAAACCGTATGAAACCGGATCAACCTGCTGTGATGCATAGGTCTGGTCGATTCTGGCCGTCCATTCCAGGCCTTTTGACGCAGCCAACATATTATGATTATTCCAGATCCCCCCCTTCAACTCAATTCCGAAAAAGTAGTATCCATGCACTCGCAGTCTGGCGAGAGGATTGCAAAGCTCCACCATCCCCTCATAGTTCGGAAAGAAGATGACGTCGCCATTGCCTTTATTTGCACTATGTCCAATTTCAGTGCCAACTCGCCAGATAGTATGAGCGGACAGTTCAGCCTGCAACATGTTGCCACCAGCAGCCGTTAATGCCGGTACCCCGTGATTGCGATAAATCTCAAACCCCATGGCATCAATGCCTTTATAGGTCTTGCTGATATGGCTACCGTGAGGAGAAAGAGAAACACTTTTAGCCACGACCGGCACATTGTGGATCGTCTTTATGTAGTGGGCCACTTCATCTTTCTTCTCGGCAAGTGACTCTTCGAGCATGTCCATAAAATCTAACCAGGCCATGCTGCTGGCAAGGTCTACCAGCCGGATCTTGCCAGTTTCAGGATTGGTCAGGATCAACTTACTTGCAAGCTCACCTGCATCCTTAAAACGGGAAGGGATCAACACAGATGCCTCATCAAAAGTCAAGTCTGGACAATGCCACTTGGCCTGAAGTCTGGTTTCTGAACTATATTTGCGTTTAAGCCAGTCAGCATAAAATGCGTTAATCGCCTTGAAATAGGGTCGGAAATTTTCTGCTTTGTTGAAGACGCCTTCTTCATTGACCAGAATATCGATGAACGATCTGAAGTTCGGTCCATAGGAGATGGTGCGCACTTTATCGATGCGCTGTTTCGCGAGGTGCAAGCGCGACCAGACATCCCAATAGTGAAATCTTTCTACAGACATCGGGACCAGGAATACGGAAGAGATGCCTTCATATCCAACAGGAAGATCAAATGTTATCTTTCGAAAATCTGGTTTTTCACTGACTTGCAGATCAAATACAACCGTCTCAACAGTGACCCCTTCAGCATCTTCAAACCGTACAAACTGTCCTTGGAGTTCGGCCATACCATCTCTGGCTTCTCCCATCGGAACCACCAGAAAACCCGTTACTTTTATCTTCTTTGGCACATCCGCCGTAACAGTCCGACCTTCCAATGATCCGATGATAGCGCCTTTTTCGGGATCACTGACTATGGAAAAACCCTCTATGGCATTTCCCGAACCACCGGATATCTGGTAGCCATATTCGATGCCTACACGGTCAAGGTATTCGACCATGTAGTTAATCTGCCATTGAGGAGGACGCACCAGATTGACATATACATCATTGATGCCATGGGATAACAGTTTATGCAGGGTTTCCACATCATCCAAAAACGCTTTCCCTGCGGCTCCATCATCGATATGGGTTTTTGAAAGAAAGGTCGATCCCCACATCCCCCCAACAGGGAAATAAGCTTTGCCATCAAAAATGTATTCACAGTCATGGTTGATCTCCCAGGGATGTACGATGCCATGGCGATCTGTGTAAACACCATAATTCATCGGTAAGGGCAACGTGACCTGCTCCCCGTCTTTCCAGTAATCCACCACCAACTCAGGTTCAGCCGTACTTGAACCAGGAACAATCGCCTGCAATCGGGCCTGCCGACCAGCTGCAAGTGCCCTCATACGTGCACTGACAGGAAATTGTATGAGCTCGGCACCTTCCGTAATGGCCACATACTCAGCCCCATAGAGAATACCATCCACAAACAACCGGACAACCAGCATGTTTTCACGTGGGCAAGCTGATTTGAAATGGCATGAGAGTGTGTCTTCATTCAGCTCAAAAGCACTCAGCCCTGGAAAAGCAGGGTCCATCTCATCCAGAGAAACCAGTTCGCCAGTCACTCCAGCCGCATCAAACGCCCCACCTTTACCAATTTCAAGCAACTCCTTTTCGACCATCGCTTGTATCCTGAGATCCCTGGAAGCGGCTCCGGAAACTGTGCCGTTAAGCATCGGTGTGACAGCAAGCTGATAAAGCCCGGAGCCCATTCGTAGTGGCAATGGCAGAGAAAACGTCTTTTCTGATGGATCTGTAACAAAGGTTTCGCTTATCACCAAATTGGTGCCATGCCGAAGCTGAAATAGAAGCGGAATTGACTCACCTGGAACCATGTTGACAGTGACATCCAATGTGTCACCGGACTGGCACTCTTCTGGTGCTTCAATAGATGCAACCTCAGCACTGAATTGGTGGGTCATATCAAAACCCGCGATGGAATCAATCAGAAGCGCATATTTTTCGTCCATCTTTCGTCGCTCCTGAATCTGAAAGACAAGGGTATGCATTCCTTTTTCAAGCTCAAATTCACCAAGTACCACCCAGGTCGAAGCATTCGACAATCCCCAACTGGTTTCCCTTTGTCCGCTATCCTTTATTGCTGTCAGCGGACCATCATCAAGTTTATAAAAGGCAGGAGAGCTGTAAGACACCAGTTGACGTTGCATGGCAGCATAGACCAGATAGGTACCTGCGGAATCGAGATCAAAAGAGTACTCAGCAAAATACCTGCCTTCAGCAGGAAGCTCATTCGCGAGAATGGATACCGGTGCGCCACTGAAAGAATTTTCGACCTGCTGCCGGTGCATGTTTGTGGCCACGGTATTCTGGCCATCAATCCAGAACGATGTAAAGCTTTTGATGTTAGCAGGTGGAGGTGGTAAAGAAAACTGGGCTTCATCCGCACTAAGGCCGGAGCAGCCAAAAAGTATTGCCATCATCAGCATTCCTTTTACGATGTTCAACAGAGCAATGGGTTGTCTCATGGGGAAAAATCCAATCGGTTGAATTTTGGATGATTAAACTTGATTCCGGTCGCTATGCGACCGAATTCCTTTCAATGATGCTTGGCGAAATTGGGTAGAACAGCCCATCGGCAATACCGGATGCCTTCTCTCTGAGAAGACGCATGGCTGTTTTAAGTTGTTCATCAAAGTGAACAGCAATTGTTGTCAGTGGTGGAGCGTAGGTTCCTGTCAATGCATCGGAAGCAATGGCCAACACGCTCAGGTCTTCAGGTACCCGCATACCATGATTTGCACAGGCACTCAGAATGCCCTGGGCGGATTCTCCCGATACACAGATGATGGCAGTCGCGTCAAAACCATTGTCAAGCGCAGCAGCAAACCGGTTATAAGTCTTCTCGGTTGCCATTTCTCCGCTTCTGACCTCACAGTCAAGAACGCTGCAGGTTACTCTTTCCTGCAACGACAGATAGTTCAACACCCCGTGTGTTCGATCCATGATGGCACTGTTATGCGGTTCTGAGATCACCACCACGATGTGCCGATGCCCTGCTTTCTGCATATAATGAGCCGCCATGTTACCTGCCAGATGGTTATCGACAGCAACGCTGCATAGCCCCAGTCCGGTCAGATCACAGCCCTGCACAATCAACGGTACCTCATAAGACTCCATCTGCAGCCCCTCAACGAGGGAAACCCCGGATGCTGGAATGACAATCACACCAGCGGCACCACTGCCAATCAAAGGCAACCGGTCTGGAATACCATCACGGGTGGTATATTCATGCACCAGAATAGTGCCAAATTCTCCCGACTGCCGCGCTTCCTCAACCAGTGCCTCCAACAGTACTTTCTCCGAGCTTGGCCAATCAGGAACCAGAAGCAGCAAGGGCGGGTCCTCTGTCAATGCACATGCCTCAAAAGCAGTACTGACAATGAACCCCAGATTAGACTTTTTCTCCAGCAACCCTTCCCGACGAAATCGGTTGATTGCCTTCGTGGCTGTTGACTGACTCACCCCATAGGTCTGCATGATATGCCGAACGGAGAAAAAACGATCTCCGGCCCGGAACTCCGCCATCGCCTCCCAGAGCGACTGGCATAACTCATCATGTTTGAAATCAGGTGTAAGCATCAAAAACCACTCATGTATTTATATGTATGATACGAATAAATACATATGGCATCAAGACCCTTTCAAAGAAAACTTCTGGTGATTGGTGTTTTCAATGATCCCGTTAAGGCTCAGTCCGGTTGCACTCGTAATTTCTTCTTGAGATTTTTCTGACAAAAGTGCTTACTGATTTACAATCATCATGCTGAAGCTATAAAAAAAAAGGTCGCCGGTATCATGGGATACCGGCGACCTTGAAGATCAGTCAGATTGCTGAGACTCAGGCAACGATTTTGTTCAGTGAGTATTCAACAATACCTTCAGCGCCCAATTCCTTCAGTTGCGGAATCATTTCGCGTACTGTGTGCTCTTCAACAATGGTGTTGATGGCAACCCAGTCTGCATCAAAGAGAGGCGAAACAGTTGGACGACGCAGGGCCGGCAGCTTCTGGATGATATCTTCCAGCTTGGCTTTTGGCACATTCATCATCAGGCCAACTTTGGACTCGGCGGCAAGCACTGCCTGCAGCAGCAGAGAAATGCTCTCCAGCTTGGCGCGCTTCCACTCGTCTTTCCAGGATTCTTTATTGGCGATGAAACGGGTAGTCGACTCGCAGAGAGTATCAACGATACGCAGATTGTTTGCCCGCAGGCTGGAACCGGTTTCGGTAATTTCCACGATGGCGTCTGCCAGACGTGGAGGCTTTACTTCGGTAGCCCCCCAGCTGAATTCAACCTGCGCTGTAACGCCATTTTCGGCGAGATAACGTTCGGTCATTCCAACGGCTTCGGTGGCGATACGCTTGCCTTCCAGGTCCTTGACGGACTTGATATCTGAATCGTTTGGCACTGCCAGAACCCAGCGCAAGGGACGACGACCGACTTTGCCGTAAACGAGTTCACAGACTTCCTGGACATCTGCACCGGATTCAACGACCCAGTCGTGCCCGGTCAGACCGGCGTCGAGGACACCTTCGCCGACGTAACGAGCCATTTCCTGAGCGCGGATGAGGGTACATTCAATTTCGTCGTCATCAATGGTTGGGTAATAAGAACGGGAGCTGAAGCGAATCTTCCATCCGGCTTTTGCAAACATATCGCCGGTTGTTTCCTGAAGACTGCCTTTAGGAATACCAAGTTGCAGTACTGGCATGATAATTTCCTTTTAAGAAGAAGATGATAGAGAGACTTATTTCTTGTAGACCTGCTTCGGATCGAAGACTTTTTCGCCGGTTACAACCAGCGCTTCGTCTTCAAGCTTGCGGAAGAAGCAGGTGCGGTGACCGGTATGGCAGGCTGCGTCGCCAATCTGGTTGACTTTATAGATGATGGCGTCTTCGTCGCAATCGACGCAGATTTCTTTGATTTCCTGCACCATGCCCGAGGTCAGGCCTTTTTCCCAGAGCTCGTTCCGTGAGCGTGACCAGTAGGTTGCATGACCCGTTTTCAGCGTATGATGCCAGGCTGCCTCATTGACGTAAGCGAGCATGAGAACTTCTCCAGTCGCGTAGTCCTGGGCAATTGCGGGCAGAAGCCCGTCGCTGCTTTTGGCAAAATTTGGCTGATACATCGGGTCGTTTCCTTGAACGAGTGTGTGATAAGTCTGATTCCACGTAGACATACGTGGGTTAAAGGGTCGGTAATATGCTTTCCCTCCCCCCAAATGCAAACAGGCAGAAACCCGGCTTCACCCTTCATTCATAATCGCAGGTGAAACCGGTCTCTGATATTCAGCCGAAACCATGCTCAGGAGGAGCGGAATTTAAGGCGATATTGGGATGGGGTCATCTGCATCCGTTCCCTGAACCGTCGATTGAAATTAGCCAGAGATTGGAAACCGCTATCAATGGCAATCTCTGCGATAGTCAATTCCTGTTCCTGGCTGAGTTGCTGGCAGGCGTGGCTGATACGCACATCATTGACAAAACCGGTAAAGGTTCGACCAGTGTAGCGTTTGAACGTGCGGCAGAAGGCTTCTTCGCTCAAGCTGGCCAGCCGGGATGCTTCCCGCAGTTTCAAAGGGGTAGAAAAATGTTGGGCCACATATGACACCACCTTCTCTATCCTCTCGCTTCCCATTGGACGCGTATTGCGCTGGTAGCCCACTGTTGCCAGCGGAATCTGACTTTCCGGTACCGCAGCCAGACGATGAAGGATCTGGATAAGCTGAATGATACGTTGGTATCCTTTTGCCTCGTTGATTTTCAGCATGGCTTCCGTGATTTCTTCTGCCACACATCCGGTGAACTGAATACCTCTGTTTGCCTCAATGAGCAGCCGCTGTATGGGGCGCAGTTCTGGAATGTCAAAGAAACCCTCACCAAAACTGTCTTCGGCAAACTGGATGACAATAGATTCTGATCGCAGGTATTCAGGGTCGGCTTGGTGGTGGTTGCACCAGAAATGGGGGAGTCCTGAACCTAACAAAACCAGATCACCGGACTCAAACGCACCGATATGATCACCTATAAAACGCGTTCCAGAACTGCGCAGGATCAAGGTGAGTTCTATTTCCGGGTGATAATGATAAGGAGCATCAAAGGAGGCTGACTGGAAGCGGTGACAGAGAAACGATTCCTCAGCCTTCAGCCTGATAAATTCCTTACTCGCTTTCATTGGATATATTCTGACCGATGATTGGAGATAAAAATCAAATATTGATCAAAATAGTATCAGTCTTGGATAATTCCAGCAAAGGCACCTTCGTAAAGTTTTCCTATACTAATGATCAGTCAGGACCGTTCCCGGCTTTCATTTTCACTCTGATTGACATTTTACCAAAAGGGCCTGTCACATGCCAACTCAAGCACTCTCACCCTATGATCAACCTTATACCGTGTCTGCCGATAGCGTCTCACGCTACCAGCAGGACTTTCACATTTGCCTGCGTGACGTCTGCTCAGGAGATGTTCTCCAGGAAGCACGCCAAGAGATTCATGCCGCAGTAAAGCGCCGTGGCGTTGATCCCACCCCACTTTCAGAACGGACCACCTATGGCAAGGCCTTCTTGCAGATCATCAATCTCTGGGCTGACAATGAGCCACTAAAGCCATTTGTTCTTGGCAAACGTTTTGGTCGGATCGCTGCTGAATTGATGGGGGTGGAGGGGGTGCGCATCTATCATGATCAGGCCTTGTTTAAAGAAGCTGGAGGGGGACACACTCCCTGGCACCAGGATCAGCATTACTGGCCAATTGATTCCGATCACACCATCACCATGTGGATGCCGCTGGTGGATGTGGATCAAAGCATGGGAACGATGAATTTTGCGACGGGTTCGCATGCCTGTGGCTATCTGGGTGATATGCCGATCTCAGATGAATCTGAAGCACGCTTTGAGACGTTCTGTGCTGACAAGGGCTTCAACATTATCAACTATGGTGCGATGAATGCAGGTGACGCAACTTTTCATAGTGGTTGGTGCCTGCATGGTGCTCCAGGCAACAGCTCCAGCCATTTACGCGAAGTGATGACCATCATATTCGTGGCTCATGATGCGCATATTTTGCCTGACCCTGACCCTGAAAATCGCTGGAACCAGAATCGAAGAAGTGACCTGAAAAGCTGGTTTCCAGGTTGTGAACCCGGCAGTCCGATCAACAGCCATCTGAATCCGATCATCTGGCATCGTGATCAGGATGAATAAGCAATAACCAAAAATCTGCTGACGGCCCTGGTGGTTGTGGGATGCGGCCGGGCTGTCAGCTCATCATGTGAGGAGTGTACATCATGGGATTGGGAACAGTAGCAGCAACTGCTGATTTGGATATGGTGGATTTGCCGACACGGCAGCCGGATTTTGATAACATTCTGGCTGTTTTGCACAACGAAAAGCCAAGCCGTCCGACCTTATTTGAGTTTTTTCTCAATACGCCTCTTTATGTACGTTTGTCGGGAGAACCTATTACGCCGGGCTGGGCTCCCGAGACTCCGCTTTTGAACGCCTGGAAGCGTGCGGGTTATGATTATGCGGTGCCTCTGGTTGGGTTTAATTTTCCGCGCAAAGAGCGCGATCGCGCAGCAACCGTTTCGCTTAATGACGGTGTCTTGATAACGGATCATGCCAGTTTTGACGCCTATGCCTGGCCTGATGTTGATGCCGCAAATTATGGGGTACTTGACCAGGCTTTAACGGACCTGCCGGATGGGATGAAATTGATTGTGGGTGGACCTGGTGGCGTGCTTGAAAACGTGATCGGGCTGATGGGCTATGACAATCTCTGTTATATGCTGGTGGATGAACCGGAACTGGTCCAGCAAATCGTGGATCATGTCGGTTCACGGTTGGTGAGGCATTATGAAATCATCGCTCCACATACAGCGGTGGGGGCATGCATCAGCAATGATGATTGGGGATTCAAGACGCAACCGATGTTGAGTCCAACCCAGATGCGGCAGTATATCATTCCCTGGCACAGGCGCATTGTGGAGACCATCCATGCAGCTGGAAAACCTGCCATCCTCCATTCCTGTGGCAATCTGCGGTCGTTGATGAATGACATTATTGACGTCTGCAAATATGACGCCAAGCACTCGTATGAAGATACCATCATGCCCGTTGAAGAAGCCTACGCCACCTATGGCCATCGGATTGCCATCTTGGGTGGCATAGACCTCGACTTTCTCTGCCGACGGTCAACTGCTGAGATCCGCGAACGCGCCGATGGGTTATTGAAGCTGACCGCAAATCGAGGGGGATATGGCCTGGGGTCTGGAAACAGCATCCCCGACTACACACCTGATGATCACTATTTTGCCATGATCCGCGCAGCCCTGGAGCACAACTGACAATCCTTTCATGCCAATCCGTCCATGAAGGGTAACGTAGTCCTGCGGTAAGCGAGCATAGGTTCCTGGTCGTAAAAGACCCGGTCAAGAAAAAGTCCCTGTGGGGGGGCTGTTTCAAAACCGGCGTTACGGTTCTTAGCAGCCAGTAACGCCGCTGTCTGATCCGGCTGAAGTCGTCCTTTGCCAATGGCGACCATGAAGCCGGTCAGCCGGCGCACCATGCGATAAAGGAAACTGGTGCCGACCACGGTCAACATGATAAATGGCCCCACTCTCTGGATTTCAAAGCGGTAAAGGGTCTTGACCGGGTCCGGTTGTTCGTTATTGCGCGTAGTGGTGGAGAAAGTCGTAAAGTCATGGGTACCGAGCAGCAACGGTGCAGCCTCATTCATGGCATCCAGATCAAGTGGATGCCGGATGGCCCAGGAGTAACGTCCGGCAAATGGAGATTGCAGGGTACCATCGTGGAGCAGGTAAGTATAGGCTTTACCATGGGTATCGTGGCGCACATGAAAGCCTTCAGGTGCTTCGAGGACAGTCTGCAGCCGGATATCATCCGGCAGCAGCTTTTCCAGTGCCCTCTGCAGATCATCGACTGCAATCAAAGGGGCGTCAGGGACATGGATAGTAACCTGTTGATCCAGGGCATGAACCCCGGAGTCTGTGCGACTGCTGCCGCCAATCCAGATTTCATCACCAAAAAGGAACTGTATTTTCTCCTTCAGGACCCCCTGAACCGTCGTGGCTTTGCTCTGGATCTGCCAGCCGGCATAGGCTGTTCCGTCATAGGCAATGGTCAGATGCAGGTTCCGCATGGATCACGTCGCAGGTTGTCAGCTGGAAACTATTCGCCGCTGTCGTACATCAGGCAGCCGCAGTTCTGGCACGGTACGACCTTGCCGGCGCGGACGCTGGTCCGGGCTTGTGGTGTCAGTGACAGCATGCAGCCGCCACAGAGGTTTTCACGTATGGGGGCAAGTGCTTTGCGAAAGCTGCCGTCTGCGGCAGGACGGGCTGTCAGCCGTTCATAGAATCGCAAGTTTTCCTCATCGACATTGGCAGCTACTGCGTTACGTTCTGCCGTGAGTTTGTCGACTTGTGCCTGGGCATTCTGCTGCCGCAGGTCCAGATCATCAATACTTCCTTCCAGTCGAGTCTTGGTAGCTTCAAACTGCTTCTTGGCTTCAATCCGGGCAGCCTTGGCAAGGTCAAGCTTTTCCATCGCTTCAAGCTCATCGGTTTCGAGATCAGAAATGCGCTCTTCAGTCGTCGCTATTTCACTGAGGATCGCTTTGTATTCCTCGTTCTTCTTGACCTCGAATGACTTTCGGGTGAGATCAATTTTCTTATTGTTGGCAGTCTGGATATCGACTTCAACTGTCTTGATCAGCTTTTCGACTTCAAGAACCTGTTGACGTGCCTGCTCAAGCTTGGTCTCTGCAGCCGTGATCTCATCTGCAACAGCTTTCTTTTCGGCGGGTACATTGGCGATCTGCCGTTTTAGGTTGGAGATACGCACATCCTTATCCTGGATGTCGAGCAAAAGTTCGACGGTTGCGTCCATAGGTCAGCAGATTCTTTCACGTTGGAAGACACTCTTGCAGCCGGTTTGAACCGACAAGAAAACAGACACCGCTCTCCGGCAGGCCTTGTATAATAGTGGTCGCTACCGGGGAATCAAGAATCTGTTCGGAGTTCCATTCAAAACACGACCTGCATATCCTTCTGAAGCACCGTTGTATACTCAGGCAAATGCTGCTGGCTACATCATTATATAGCTGCTTATCTGCGATAGCGATCTTGCAAGTCCCGTTCAGCTACACGCCGTCTTGCCTGGTATTTCTGCTTGGCAGAACTGTATGTCTGTGATTTGGATGCGCCACTTGCGATACTAACTACTGCAATACCAATA
>MDTD01169798.1_pt1 | contig 10933 bp, 8 predicted proteins | sample 811221 | NCBI WGS metagenome assembly MDTD01 (sample SAMN05326646, study PRJNA326480) | marine metagenome | isolation source: seawater | place: Pacific Ocean: South West | collected 2011
ACAATCTCTGAGTGAAAGCTTGCTTCGCGCCTGTGTCTTCGCTCTCCCAATGACCTATTCTGAACTAAAGTGAACAGGCAGCTTAAACCGAAAAATACTATACGGTGTAGGAAAATAAGATGAGAAAAACAAGCAGAGTCTGATTTCACACCTTAGATACTTTGGGTACTTTTGAGGTCCTCTGCCTATTGCTGAGTTTCTGCTACTTATCCCAGAGCAAGAGCTACGACTCCACAGAACATTATGGTGGCTGCCACGGACCGCCGCAGGATATCTCCTTCTTTGAGGAGTTTTGCTCCCAGGTAAGCGGCTATGAGAATGCTCATCTCTCTCAGTGGAGCAACATAATAAACCGGCGAGGATTTCAAAACATAGAGAACAATGAGATAGCTTATGGGGCTGAGGGCGGAGACTCCTACAACGTTTGCTCGGTTTTCTCGCCATTCCCTGGAGATTTGTTCTTTTTTGGAGAGTGCATAAGGGAGAAGTAAAAGACCGATACCGCCGGTGGCCATATAATCGAGCAAGACCGGAGAGACTCCGGCATCGGCGACGGCATACTTGTCCCACAGAGTATAAGCCGCAATGCAGATACCTGTAGCCAGTCCATAGACTATGGGCTTTTTAGGTGTCTCTGGCGCCAGGAGCTTTGCTCCGCCGCTTATTACCACCACCCCGAAAACAATCAGAAAAATGCCGACCAGAGCCAGGATGCTCGGCTCTTCGTGCAGGAAATAGATGGCGCCAGTGGTGGCAAGTAGCGGGCCGGTACCTCTAGCAACCGGGTAAACAACTGAGTAATCTCCTATTTTGTATGCTGCCTGTAAGCAGATAAAATAGACCAGGTGAAGAAAGGTAGTTCCAAGGAGAGCAACTATTTGTGTTTCGCCGAAAACCGGTTTTTCCGTGAGAAGAACATATAGCGCCAGGGGAGCGTACATCGGCAATATTAGGGCTGAAGTAAGCCATATGAAGCTGTTGCCGTCCAGGGCTTTTTTAGCCATAAGATTCCAGCTGGCATGGATGAATGCCGAACCTAGTATTAATGCTAGTGCAAGAGCTGACAAGTTTGTCTCGACCTCAGGGCATTGCCAATCTAACTGATCCACCGGATTGAGACCTGAATTTAGATCGTTTGATGTCTAAACTATTTTTAGAGTTCTGCTTCTTTGAAATAGAAACTATAAGTAATAGTAAAGTGTGTAATTTTGAGAGAGGCAGAGATTCCTCCACTTCTCTCGAAAGCAGTTTCGGTTTACGGAAACTACGGTCAGGAGTTGACCCGAGGGATTTCTTCTTCCCAGTGCGCTTTCTTAAACAGCTTTCCGTTTAGAAAAATCTTTCTGGTAAACCTTACTCTGAAGCTATGCTTGTCCGAATCTATGTCGATTCGTGTGGAAAGGCGAAGGGTTCTTCTGGTGGACCTGATGCGCGTCCACATATGCCCCCGGTAGCCTGATTTTGCTGGATCTTTGTCATTGACTGTCCAAACGCTTGTTCCAGAAACCGTGAACTCTCTTCTTTTGATGCGATAGGCCGAGTTTGTCTCATGGTGAAAAGCCGTCTGACCGGTGAGCAGATCTTTCACAGTGTACTTTCTGAACTCAGGCTTGCCACCCTGGATTTCCAGGTATTCACCATCCAAACTTTCCGGTTTCTCTTTCACCGTGGCGAAGGGGGGAACCGGTTCTCCTGGCTCCGACACCGGTAGGCTTATCCAGGTGGCGGCACATCCCACTTCCAGAAAGGTAGTCATTTTGTAAGGGGAAGGCCATGCCAGTGGAAATTGAGCGTTTCCGACCGCCAGCCTTATGCGATGACCGGGTTTAAAAGTCCAGGTGGTGAAGTGCAAGTCCAGCTCGATCTCATATTTTGCTTCTTCGTCCAGGTCGGTAGGTTTTGCTCTTCCTGAGATATGTCTGCCATTTAAGATTGCTCCGGTAATCAGGCTGACTCTGCCGTCCGGATGAACGTCTTCCAGGCGGACGGTCCAGTTAGCTCTCCTGGCTCCGGCTGATACTTTCAGAGCAGCTCTGGCAATGCCTGTTATTACTAGAGGTGTTTTCAGGGGTGGTGAGTCAAAAGTCAGGCTTCTGCCATCGTCGGTGCTCATATCACCGGTGGTATCACCCCACCACAGCCCGCTATCCACTCCGGAGCTGGCAAGATAGGCTAGCGGTAGGCTCTTTTCGCCTCTGGCTGTCTTGCGGAGCTTACCGTTGGCTGAGGGATAGAGCTTTGTCTCTTCTGGTTTCTCACCCCCCTGGCTGGGCCAGGAAATCTTTCTCCAGGAGCCAGGAATCAAGGACAGAGAAGGGTCCGGTTCATGACCGTCTCGCTGGAACACAACCAGGTGCTTGGGAGCGGACATCTCTTCACCTATTCCGTTCTCCATTCCCTTCAGGTAGTGTTCAAACCAGCGAATCGCTTCGTCTTGCCACTCATGCTGCGGTCCGATGTCCCCATCAGGACAAGAATGATCCCAGGGACCTATCTCTGCCTTGACTGGTGCGGAGCCGTTTTCCAAAATGCGGACCACGGTGTCTCTGTAGCCGTCCATCAGTCCGCCGATTAAGTAAGCAGGAATTGTCAGCCTCCGGTAGTCCGAAGAGAGAGACTTTCGGGACCAGAACTCGCCGTCTGTTTGCTCCTTCAGGTAGCGAAAGAGCCATGGGCGCTTGTTGAAGCGGTTCTTGAAGTAAGGCTGGTCCAGGCGATAATGGGGTGTTTTGGGAAGACCATTCTCATGGTTGATGTAGAGGTGGTAGGGATCCACATGCAACACACCGTCGATATAGTGCAAGTCGTCTTTGTAAAGGTCATCGGAAGCGTGCATAGCCAGAATTGCTTTTAGCTCTGAAGAACCTTCCATGGCTACCTGGATGGAGTTGAAGCCGCTCCAGGAAACCCCAAACATGCCTACATTGCCGTTTGCTTTTGGCAGTTGCGCCGCTTGCCTGATTACTTCAAGAGCATCCTGTATCTCCTGGTCGGAATATTCGCGGTCGGGAAGAGCACCGGATGAGCTTCCAGTGCCTCTGATATCTACTTTGAGCACTATGAAGCCATGGCGAGCAAAGTAGGCATAGGCGGGATAATCTAGCAGGAAAAACGTGTCGTCTTTTCGATAGGGCAATATCTCCAATAGAACAGGGAATTGTTCATTCTTTTGCTTTCTCACGGGGATATATGCTGTGCCACCAATTATGGTGTTATCCCGCATCTTGAATTGAATGTCGCTTCTTTTGAATCTGTAACTGTTGGTTGAGAGTACAGGTCTCTGGGGGTCGGTTCGCTTATTCATAAGGAACCCTCCGGAGGTAGAGAATTTCTTCGAAACTATCTGGTCTAAATTGGTTTGATAGAAATAAGTTGGTTGATGGGAAATCTTCCCGAGGGCACTAAGAAACCTGGGACGACAGTATGTGTGTCTTCCCGTTTCTTCTACCTCTCTGGGCTTAAACTAGGAGTATTTAGTTTTGAAGACTCTTTGACTGAAGTAAGTGTTCTTGTTTAGGACCAAAACTAACCTATCCAAGCTTCCATGCTGGCTTCAAAGCTTGATATCTTCTGAAATGATTGGACTTTGTTCGCAGAGGGGACAGGATTGGTCTTCTGGGTTCCGCGGGAGAAACCTGCCGAGGTAGGTAGGCGTTTAATCTTGGCTTGTTATATTGACAGCTGCGCTAAGGTCGCTAGCCGCTATCTTGAAAAGCTGAAAGCCTTGATTCATAGGGCTTGTGATATTTGTTTCTATCAGTTCAGTAAAGGCACTATCGGTACTTTGAAGATATTTCCCTTGCTCTTATCAGGATCTGATCTCTAGGGTCGAGGTGTATATGCATAACCTCATCCATGTGAATCCGTATCAGATAACCGACTAGCCTCTCTAGTTCTAGCTTTAAAAACTTCCAGGCACTCATTCGAGTTCCCGGGAGGAGACTATCGTTATTTGCTCTACGGCAAACATCGGCTTGGGGTTGGCATATCGTCAACCATCAATACTACCGAAAGGAACACGACATGGCAGACAAAAAGACCCCGACTCCCGGCTCCGCTGACAAGAACGCCGCTGACGCGACCCGCCAGACCCGCACGGACAAGATCCTTGCGATGGCCGGCGACGAGGTGAGCACCGTTCACGGCAACGCTGCCGAGAAGGCTGTTTCTGCGACCGCGTCCCTCAGCGTTTCGGAATCCGTCGGCGGCAAGACCGTCACGGATGGTGCCAAGGCGACCGTCGCCCTGGAGACCACCCACTCCGAGAGCTGATCGCGGCAGCAAGTTTGTCGTAACTGCTCCTCCCTAAGCGAAGGCAATAGCTAACGGAGGCGACTCTATCTAGAGTCTACGACTGGTCTCTGGGGTCCCGCCTTCGGACCCCGGAGATTCTTTCCTTTCACTCTCTCTTTCTTAATCCCTTTTGACACTGGAGAAATTCACGATGGCCAAGACCAAAGCTGACAAAACGCGCGAAGAACGCACCGGCAAAGTTCTCTCCCTGGCGACCGACGAAGCACAGACCGTGCACGGCAACGCCTCCGCCAAGTCGGTTTCCGTGACCGCATCCCTTTCCGTTTCGGAGAGCGCGGGCGAGAAGACCGTCACCGATGGCGCCAAGGCGACCGTCGCCCTGGAGACCACTCACGAGGAGTCCTGATTCGCTCAGGTTCTCTGACTGATGGCAAGTTTTTCAGGCGTCAATCCCGGTGTATAACCTGAGGTCTCACCACCCTGGTTTAATACGCGGATTGACGCTTCACCTAGAGAGTTCGGCTCTCGGCCATCGAAGTTCCCTCCGGGGCTTCGATGGTTTTTTCTTTTGACCAAAAAATACTATAAGAAATAATAGAAAACGAATTTAAAGAAAACACCGAAAGCCAGCTTCACTGAGAAAGCTGACTTCCGGTGTTTAAAAAGTAAGAGCACTGGGGGGCAAGGGTTACCCTGCCTTACCCAGGCTCTTGCGCTGTCTTACTGCAGCACGGGGTCGGTGGGGTCGTGGAGACTCCAGCCGCCCTGTCCATCCAGAAGGAGGACACGGTCGTGGTACTGCAGCAGGCTCTTGCGGTGACCGACGCTGATGTACGTGGTGCCGCTCTCCTGCAGACGCTGGTAGATATGCTCTTCGTTCTCGTCGTCGAGAGCACTGGAGGCTTCGTCGACGATGGCATACTTGGGCTCCGCCAGAAGCAGGCGAGCCATGGCCACACGCTGCTGTTCGCCGCCGGAGAGGACTTCGTCCCACTTCAGTTCGGCGTCGAGACCACCTTCGGCCTCGAAGCGTTCGACCAGGTTGCCCAGGTTGACCTCCTCCAGCACCGCAAGGATTTCCTCGTCGGTGGCGGTGGAGTCGGCGTCCGGGTAGACGATCTGCCAGCGGAGTGAGCCGATTGGCAGGTAAGCCTTCTGAGGCATGAACATCATGTCCTCCAGGTCCGGCGTGGAGACCACACCGTCACCGGAACGCCAGAGACCGGCGATACCACGGAGGAGCGAGCTCTTGCCCGAGCCGGAGGGACCCATGACCAGAACGCTTTCGCCCGGATTGATTTGCAGGCTGAGGTCCCGGATGAGGGTGTGCACGTAGTTCGGCGTCATCAGCGTCATGTGGTCGACGTCGATGACTTCGCCTTCGGCGCGATCGATCCGCGGACGACCCGGCATGTCGGTCGGGTCCGGCTTCTCCAGCTCTTCTTCGAAGAGCACCAGTCGTTTGATGTTGGCAGCGAAGGCCGAGATCGATTCGAACTGGCTGATGAAGAGCGACATGGCAGCAAGAACCTGGTTGAAGGCGGAGTTCGCCTGCTGGATCTCGCCGAAGGATGCCTGACCCGCGAAGTAGAGCGGAGCCACGATGGCGATCGGCAGGATGACAACCAGGTAGTCGTAGCCCTGGGAGAAGAAGCCCAGGTTACGCTGCCAGCGGATGAGGAAGTTGTAGTTCGCGATTGCGTCCCGGAGGCGATGCAGAAGACCTTCGGTCTCCATTTCCTCACCCCGGAAGAAGGCGATCGGTTCGGCGTTGTTGCGGACATGCACCGACTGGTAGCGGAAGTTCGCTTCCAGCTCTTCCTGACGGAAGCGCAGCCCGATGAGACGTTTGCCGATCAATGCCATGACCACCGAGCCGAAGATGGCGTAGCCAAGCACGGTCCAGGTGAGAATCGGCGAAATCGTGTACAGAACCACGGCGAACGCGGCGACGGTGAGGATCGAGTCCAGGATGACCAGGAGGAAGGACAGAGCACCGCTGGTGAAGTGGCGAATGTCTTCCGAGATACGCTGGTCAGGGTTGTCGACGCTGCGCAGCTGGGAGATCTGGTAGTACTTGCGATCGCTCATGTAGCGAGTGATCATGCGCTCGGTGAGCCAGGCACGCCATTTCAGACCGAGAAGGTCGCGGACCCAGCGGTAGGGGATGACGATGAAGATGCCGATCACGAAGATGACACCCACGGTGATGAGGGCGGTCCAGAAAGCGCTGACTTCCTTGCCTTGCAGAGAGTTCCACATGTCGCGCATGAGGAAGTTGAGCAGGACGTTGAAGCCTGTCACGGTGAACAGGAGCGCAGTGAGGATGCCCAGCAGCCGCCATCCTTCGTCCATGACCTTGCGCATTCCCCACATGAAGTAGGTGGGAGCGCCGAGGGCCAGAGGAACGCCGAGCAAAGCGATGATGATCTTGTGGTTGGATGCGCCGGAGAGGTCCGGGAGCATCTTGGCCACGTCGGCAGCGAGCAGACCCAGGATGGTGTTGACGTCCTCGGGGTTGGGACCCATGGAGAACGGCACCAGGCTGGCGATGATCAGACCGACGACGCCGAGGAAGGCGTAGGGCTTCCAGAGCTTCTGGATGATCGGCACCTTGAGACCGTAGCAGAGCGCCAGGGCCAGAAGGGAGCCGATGGTCCAGCCGAGGGCCGAAGGCATGAGGGCGTCGAGCGGAATGCCGACCGGGGCGCCGTCAGGACCTGCGATCTTCTGGGTCATGAAGGCATAAATCGTGGACAAAACAGGAACCGTGAAGCCACCGACGATCGCCAGGAACCAGGCCATGTACCACGGCTGGCGAGGTCCGGAAGAGGCGAAGTAGGGCACCATGACCTTCCAGAGGTCTTTGGCAAGCTTCCAGTTAAATCTGAATTCGCTTTGATTAGGGTGGTTCATTTTGAACCTCCAGTGTTAGGGGTAATCACCCGATTTCGTTCGAACAGACAGATGCAAACGAGACGCACAGAGACACACTCCCCGAGGGAAGCAATAACAGGACTGCAAGGCTGCTGGGGGAACATCCTGGCTAAACACTTGAAGAGGAACTCGATACTCAGCAAACCAGAGGCGCACATTGGACGGAAGCTGTCTTCTCCCATCGATGTGGCTCATCGAGTTTGTTTGCTGTGGTTATACGTCTTCAGGTGCTTGTTTGGATATTCTCTCGCCTTACAGAAGCGTCTCAAAAACAGATAACTCAGGCTTATCACTTACACTTTCCGAGGACAAGGCTATTAGAGTGTATGTCGTCAAGAGATAGATTTAGAGATGTTCATCTCCATAAGAGGTCTTTGATCAAAGACTCTTTTTGAGGTCTATATAAAGCTTTGAAGTGTTACTGTAATGATTAGCGTAGCTTAGCGGAAAATGACGTTCTATGATTAGTTGTGTGTTATCAAGTGGTAGGTTTCCATTTGTAAAAAAGGTCAAGTTCTGTTTTTGCGAATAGTTTGATCGATTTCTGGTTTTGGTTTTGTAAATACTAAAAGATGCAGTAGAAATAGTCAGAAAAAATCGTCCTGCCAGGACGATTCCAATCAGTAGTCATTCAAAGTCTCCATCGTACTCCCTGAACACCCCAGCGGCCTTTTACCAGTTGCGGCTTTTTGAGATGTTGAATCGGAGCGATGGTTATCTCGTCACAGTTGTTCGGATTAGCCAGTCTGTCGAATTCTTCCACTGTCAGATGCAACCAGCGCATGATGAAAAGCCTGTGGCTTAGCCCATGACCGACCACGAAGACGGTTCTCGGCGGAAGTGCCAGCAACTGCCGAATAAATTCGAAGCGGTACGTTCTTCTAAATTGCCGATGCAACGAATCGATGAAAAGTGAAATCCTGGCGTATGCGTCTGCCGGGCTCTCTCCTCCGTCAAAACGATAGTAGAAATATTTGTGCACCGCTCTCAGATCAAGCTGTGCATCCATCTCTGCATATCCTGCCTCAACCTCTCTGAGAAGAGGGTCTTCCAGGCAGGACATCAACTCAATCTCCCCATCGCTGAAACCGGCGCCTTGAAGAATGGCGATTCTGGTTTGTCGGGTTCTTTGATAGGGAGAGAGGAAAATCAAGGCATTGGTGAGTTTCCATCTTCCAATGTGCTGACCTCTCCGGAAACCTTGATTCCAACCTTGGGTGGTCAGCTCAATGGTGTGATCTCCGACGTCTTTGGATTTGACTTCGCCGACGTTTTCGGTAGATTCACCATGCCGGATGAGCTTGATAATCATCTGGGGCGGGCTGTATCGCAGGATGTAGAACATCCTCCCCGCGATAAAAAGAGCAAGCACCAGGGCGATTGTTCCTAGCATTTTTTACTCCGGTTTAGAGCCGGGCAAGGGATTGCTCGGCGACTGATACACGTCTCCACTTTTGGGAAGGGTATGAACGGGCGTAAAGGATCACGTGTCCGTTCGGAATGGAGACGCAGTGGTATTGCCTGACGACCTCGGAATCATCCAGACCTTCCAGCTCCCTCATGAGAGCCAGCAAAGAAGCGGAGTGTCCCACGATCATCTGGTTGCCTTTGGAGGGGTTGAGTGTCTCATTGACGAAAAGCTGAGTTCTCTCGAAGAGATCGAAGTAGTTTTCTCCTTCCGGCGGTCTGTATTTTAGGGCACCTATCTCTTTGTAGAGCCCGAATTCCTGCGGATGCAGGTGCTCAACACCACGATAAGTCATGTTCCAGAACTTGCCGTATTCGCGTTTGTTCAGGCGAGGATCCACCGAGAGGGAAGGCGCATAGGGCAGGCGTCCGAGAATGGTTCTTGCCGATTCTTCGGTTCGCAGGTATTCCGAAACCCAAACCTGGGATATTTGATTGTACTCAGGAAAGAGCCAGGAGATTAGTTCTCCGGCGCTGTCGCATTGTGCGAAACCTCTTTCCGTGACTCCGACACTTTGGTCCGAACCGGAAAGCTTATAGAAAAAGCCCCGGGCAGGTTTTTCGGTCTCTTCATTGGCGAATGAGTGACCATGCCTGACCAGGGCGAGAAGTTGTTCTTCTCTGACCATAGTTTTCTCTCTAACTACAAGCATCAACTTCAAACGGTATCGAACAGAATTTTTGGTTGTCGATATTATGACCAGGTGTGAATTTAGTCACCGTCTGTAGTGGCTTAGTTCGTTTGCAAGTTAATGATTTCAGAAATTACAGAAGCATTATGCCTATAATGAAACGGGAAAATAGACTATTGAAGTATATAGATATTGCGCAGGTGATCTCAACTCCCTTTGCGGCTTACTGACAACCGGCGTGGGGAAGAGAGCTTCAGGGTGAAGATGCATGTCCTGGCTATTTGAGCTGTTTCAATTCAATAGCTCTGCTAACTATGAACAAGTTTGCAGCATCTGTGAAGTCAAGGTTAAGTGGTCGATTCTATCGGAATAGGAGTAATCTTTTGGCGAAATGTGGCTTGGCAACTGGACGCCAAGGGATCTGAGATTTCGCCGGGCAAGTGTAATCTGGGCTGGAAAAATCCTTGAAGAAACTCTACTTGAATCAATAGCTTTATTTGTTCACTATTATTTCTTTTCAGCCAGCAAATTTCCAAACAGACTTTATTTATAAAACACCACCATATAGCTCAAAACTTCTAGAAGGGAGTTAGTTATGACTGAACCGGTCAAATACGGTGAGTATCTGGTGGTATCAGATAAGGTGAGGCAGGTGCTTGGTCGAAAGATCGATGTGCCGAATCCCTTCACTGAGAGTGGCTCTGAATCTCAGATGTTCGACATCGGTCGATTTCGTCAGATTGTCGACCAGGGAAGAGAGCGACTACCGGCAAGGTACCACCAACTTTACCTTAGTGTTTTGGACGAAGCCATAGACCAGGCTGAAGAAGCAATCGCTAAGGGTGCTTCGAAGAGTAAAATCTTCAAGCAGCTTACTTCAATCTTCTCTTCTCTTGCTCAGCCCATCATCCAGCTGGACGACGAAGAATATTCTCTAAAAGCTTATCTTGCGGTGATTAGCAACTGCTATCGCCGGTTTCTGGAAGACGACCAGGCGAGAACAAAGCTTCAAGACAGCGGTTACAAGGCGGAGCTCGATCCGCTTGGGTTTTTGGTCGATTCGAGCGATGAACCTTTTACCATCAAGCCGACTCCGGAGTTGCCCATCGCTTTTATTGCGAAACCCGCTCAATATGCTGACTTCGCACCACTTTTCGTTGTCGAAGGCCATGAAGTCGGAGGCCACGTTTTACTCTCCAAAATCAAAGGCTTCAGCGCCGAGGTTAAAGACCTGGTTCAGAAAGCGGTGCGTAAGAGTCTGCACGGCGACAGCTTAGTTTCAGGTGTTGCCAGTCTGAAAGTACCTCGCAAGCCGATGTTCTGGCAGAGACCCTACAAGCAGGTGGCGGTCTCCACATTCATGTCTGAGACTTTCGCTACCTGGTCCATGGAGTTATTCTGCGACGCTTGCGGTGTCTTGAATCTAGGTCCGGCTTTCGTGGACGGTCTGATTCTCATTCTGGCCCAGACCAACCGGAAAGGAAAGCTGTCGCGAACCAGCACATTCAGCCTGGTTAATGGCATCTCCACCCATCCATTCGACCATATTCGAGCAATGTTTTGCATCGAGATTCTCAAGTCTCTAGAGTTCGAGGGCAAAGAGTCCCACATAGAAGCTCTGGAGAAGCGATTTTTGGAAGCGT
>MDTD01200640.1_pt1 | contig 10932 bp, 10 predicted proteins | sample 811221 | NCBI WGS metagenome assembly MDTD01 (sample SAMN05326646, study PRJNA326480) | marine metagenome | isolation source: seawater | place: Pacific Ocean: South West | collected 2011
CCTACAAAAAAAAATATTAAAATTAACCAAGGTTTAGTACCAAAGGTCTTGTCTAAAATAAACCCAATAATTGTCCCTACAGCAACAGCAGAAACTAGTTCTGTGCTTAGCTTAAAAGCGGTACCAATTGGGGATTGATTATGCTTTCTTTTGTTCAAATCTCCCTTTGTAAGCTTTTTTTTTGCAATCTCTAAGCGAGTTTTAAATGGATCTTTAGACATTTTATTAACCTAATCTACGCAACCATACTCTCTGCTTTTTGTAAATCTACAGCCACTAATTGGCTAATGCCCTTTTCAGGCATTGTAACCCCATAAAGTCTATTCATTTTAGACATTGTTAATGCATGATGTGTGACAATTATAAATTTTGTATTAGTTATTTTAGTTAGTTCTTCAAGCAAGCTACAAAATCTAGTTACGTTAGCATCATCAAGAGGTGCATCAACCTCATCAAGCACACATATAGGAGATGGATTAGTTAAGAAAACAGCAAAAACTAATGATAATGCAGTTAACGCTTGTTCGCCACCAGACAACAAAGTGATAGATTGAAGTCTTTTTCCTGGAGGACTAACAAGCATTTCTAATCCTGCTTCAAGAGGGTCATCAGAATCTACTAATTCAAGCTTAGCATTTCCACCGTTAAATAATTTTGTATAAACTTCATTGAATTTTCTGTTTACTTTTTCAAAAGCCTCGATTAAACGCTCTCTCCCTTTTTGATTAAGTTCATTAATACTTTCTTTCAACTTTGTGATTGCAGTGACAAGATCTGTTCTATCTTTTTCCATTTTTTTAATTTCAATTTCATATTTATTTGTTTCCTCATCTGCTTTTAAATTTACAGATCCGAGTCTTTCTCTCTCTTGTTTCTTTTTATCTAACATATCCTCTTGATTCACTGCATCAGGTATTTCTTCTACACCAAAAAGATTTGAATTTTCTAAAATATTTTCTTCAGTTAAATTGAGTTCTGAACTTATTCTGTCAACTAAGTCACTTTTTCTTTTTTCAAGACCTTCGATTGTTGCACTAGAACTTGCTTTTCTTTCTCTAATTTGAATTGATTGCTCTTGTATTTGATTTAGTTTTACTCTTAAAGCGTCTATCTTTTCATCAGTTGTATTAATTATTAATTCATTATCTGATTTTTCTATTTCTGAGATTCTCAAACCTTCAGAAATTTGGCCTTTTTTTTCAGCTTGCAATTTTGGTTGATTTTCTAATTTGTCAAGTTGCAAAACTAATTTTTCTTTTCTATCGGTAAGCTCGTAAATTTTTTTTTCTGAATTTGTTAATAAATTTTTCCAACTTTCTATTTCTTTTTCTATAATATTGATTCTTTCATTTCTCTTAACAGACTCTTTTTTTATATTTTGGTTTTTACTAAAATAGTTTGCATATTCTTTAATAATAATTTTACAATTTTCCAAAGCAGTAATAGCTTCTTCATTTTTACTTAAAGATATCAATTCTTTAATTCTATTTATTTCTTTTTCTAATTTATTTTTTGAATTGTCTAAATCTTGATTTGACTCTTTTTCTGTATCATAATATTTTGAGTCAATTTCTATAAGTTCTTTTTTTTCCTCTTTAAGTCTTTTTTCATTTGAATTTGCATCAATAACTATTCCCTTTTCTCTATTTATGTCATCATCAAATGTTTTAAGGTTTTCTTTTTTATTTTTTATTTCTTCCTGTATTCTAATATTTTCTTCATCAAGACTTTCCAATTCTAAATTTAATCTTTGTATTCGAGATAAATTTTCTATATTTTTTTCTCTGAGAGGCAAAACTTTATCGGATTCAAATTTAATTTGTTTTTCAATTTCTGAAATTTCATTATTAAAACCGCTTACTTCTCCCTCAGCTTCAGTATTAATTTCGTTCTCAATTCTTATTTCATTATCAATTTCTAATAATTTAAGATAATATAGGCCAGCCTCAAATTTTTTGATTTCATTTGTAATATTTTTATATTTAGTTGCTTCTTCAGCTTGTTTTTGTAAGTTAGCTAATTGTTTTTCTTGTTGTCTTCTTAACTCATCTGCTCTTTTAAGATTATTTTCTGCAGCACTTAATCTTAGTTCTGCCTCATGTCTTCTAACGTGTAACCCAGAAATACCAGCTGCCTCCTCTAAAATTGCTCTTCTATCAGTCGGTTTAGCGGTAACTAATGCCCCGATACGACCTTGGCTGATCATTGAGGGTGAGTGAGCTCCAGTTGATAAATCTGCAAAAAACATTTGTGCGTCTCTTGCTCTTACCTCTTTATCGTTTATATAAAATTTTGATCCTTTGTCTTTTTCAATTTTACGTCTTACATTAACCTCATTAAATTCCCTGAATTGAATTGGGCCTTCATTATTTTCATTATGAACTGTTACACAAACTTCTGCAATATTTTTAGATGGTTTATTAGAGGTACCAGAGAATATTACGTCCTCCATGCCTGAACCTCTTAAACTTTTTGCGGATGTTTCTCCCATTACCCATTTAAGAGATTCTACTATATTGGATTTTCCACAACCATTAGGCCCAACTATTCCAGTCAAACCATTCTCTATTAAGAAATTGGTTTTATCAGCAAATGACTTAAATCCATTAAGCTGGATTTTTTTAAACTCCATAAAGTAAACTATATCAGTTTTTCTAAAGATTTTTTTAAATTTTTATAATTTAGAGATTTTTCAAATTTTTTGTTATTAATAATTACCGTAGGAGTAGAATTTATTTCAAAATTTTTAGTTCCTTCCACTCTATCATTTAAAACAAAATCCTCTATTTCTTTATTAGAAAGGCATTTATCAACATCTAAATCAAACCCTTTATTTAGAATAAATTTTTTTAAATTATTATTCAATTCTTCAACCGTATTTCCTTTTATCCAATCTTTTTGATTTGAGTAAAGACTATTTAAAATTTCTAATTCTTGGCCTTGTTTACATTGAGAAATTTTAGAAGCGTTAAAAGCGGCCATATCTAGTGGAAAGTGTCTAAATTCAAGCTTTACGATTCCTGTATCTATATAGTCTTTTTTAAGTTGGGGGTAAATATCTTTATGAAAATCCGCACAATGACTACAAGTCAAAGATTCATAAATTAAAATTGTTATTTTTGCATCAAGATTCCCAGAAACTATTCTTTTAATCTCAGCATGCAAACTTATAATTAAATTTAAATATATTACCAATGTAATAAAAATCTTTTTCATTTTTCTTTGTATACTTTAGTAAATTCGATTAACGATCTCTTAATTTTTTCATTTTTAATATTTTGTAATTTTCTTTCATACTTTTTATTTGTCACATTTATTTCATTATCCTGATTAAAAGAAATTTTTCTTTCGTCGTCAAAGCTTAAAAACTTTAGTTTTTCAACTAATTTATATCCGAAAAAACTATTTATCTTATCTATTATATCTTTTTTTGAATATTCTAATTCAACTTCATTCCCTCTTTTCACCATTATTGTTAAAGTGCTTTCATTGATTTTGTTATGATTCTTAAATGACCTTGGATAACAAATTTTAAAAAAGTTATCCCCAACAAGATATCTCCAATTATTTAATATCTCTGAATAAATATAACCTTTTTTGTTAATGAATCTTTTTATGTTTTTTGGCAAAGTGTCTTTAAAGGATCTTAGGCCTTGAATGCTTTTAATTCTCTGCTTAGTATATTTTTTAAAATACATATGAAAGAACTATTAATATCAAAAAAAATTCTTAATTGGTATGATTTAAATAAAAGATACTTGCCTTGGAGAAAAAGTGTTTCCTTTGAAAAAAAACAATATTATACACTAGTAAGTGAGTTTATGTTACAACAAACCCAAGTTACAACAGTCATACCTTACTTTATCAGGTTCGTAAAAAAAATTCCAAACCTTAATTCATTAGCGAAAATAGAAGATAAAAAATTATTAAAGCTTTGGGAGGGACTTGGTTATTATTCTAGAGCAAGAAATCTTAAAAAAACTTCACAATTGGTGTTAAAAAAATATAATGGCAGAATACCGAATAATTTTGATGATTTAAAGACTTTACCAGGGATTGGAAATTACACAGCAAGTGCAATTTTAGCAATTGCGTTTAACAAAGCCTTTATTCCAATGGATGGAAACATTGAAAGGGTCTTAAAACGTTTCTTATATCTAAAAAAAGAACATGAAATACAAAAAGAATATCTTCAAGATAAAAAATCAATATTTGGTTTTTCGAAGAGATCAGGTGATTTTGCGCAAGCCTTAATGGAACTTGGATCTTTGATTTGCAAACCTAAAAATCCAGTCTGCGATAATTGCCCGATTCAAAAAAAATGTAAGGCTTATAAAAAAAATGATTTTGAATTGAATAAAATTATCAAAAAAAATGTGAATAAATATTTTATTATCAAAGTTTATAAAAAAGATAAAAGATATTTATTAGTGAAAAATACAAAATTTAGCTTTTTAAAAAATTTAAGAATATTCCCTATGGAAGAGTTGGCTAAACCAAAAAATTTTAATGAAAATTTAAATTTTAAAATGTCTAACATGAATATGAATTTAAAAATTAAATACTATAAAAAAAATGAAAAATTTCCTTCACATCTCTGGATTGATCAAAAGAAAATGAACAATTATATGTTGCCAACATTTACAAAAAAAGTTGTTCAATATTTAGAGAAAAGTTAATGAAAAGATTTGCAATAATTGGAGCTGGAATATCGGGTTTATTTATAGCAAATCTCCTCAAAAGAAATGTTAATAATCAAGTTGTTATTTATGAAAAAAATCTATCGATTTCAGTAGAAGGGGGCTATGGTGTTCAATTATCAGTTAATAGTGTTAAACTTTTAAATAAAATCGGATTTCAAAAATTTCAAGAAAATGAAAAATTTACTCCAGAAAAAATTAATTTTTATTCATACAATAACCTAAAAAAAATATGTGAGTTAGATATAACAAGTTTTAATACAGAAAATTGCAAGTATACTACTTTACAAAGATCTTCCTTAATCAATTTTTTAAAAAAAGATTTGGAAAATATAATTAAAACTGGATATAAAATTTTTAATATTGAGAAAAAAGGTGAACAAATAAAACTTTCTTTTGAAAATAACGAAATAATAGAGTGTGATCATTTAATCATTTCTGATGGAGTTTTTTCAAAAAGTAAAAGTCTTGTCTCAAATAAAAAAGCTGAACCTATCTATAACAATACTTTAGCAATAAGAGGTTTATTGAAAAAATTTCCAAAAAATATTGATAATAAAAATATTACTTTATTTTTAGGTTCAAACTTTCATCATGTAATTTATCCAGTAAATTCCTCTGGAGATCTTAATTTTATAGCTATAATGAAATACCAACTTTCTATCGAGGAACAAAATAATTACTCATTATTTAAAGATGATATGTTTGTAAAAAAAGTTTTAGAAAAAATTCCTTTAAAAGACAAAAAATTTTTTGATGATCTAAAAGAATTAAAAATCTTTCCGGTATTTGTGAGTAAAAATTTCTACCAATTACAGAACAATAATATTCATATGATAGGTGATGCTTTTTTTGCTTTCCCTCCTTCATTTGCTCAAGGAGCATCGCAATCAATAGAGGGCGCATATGAATTGTTTCATAGTTTTGAAAATCAAAATGAAAGTAGCTTTTTTAAAAAAAGAGTTGGAAAAATCAAAATGATCAACACTAGATCGAAAATTAATTTATTTGCATTTCATTTATCAAATCCTTTTACTATTTCTATAAGAAATTTTTTTTTAAAAAAATTGGTAAAAAATAAAAAATTTTTAGAAAATTACCTTGGAAAAATTTATAAAAATTAACTATTGTTGAATAATCTTTGCCTTAAATGATCAATAGGAACATTTGATCCGTTCAAATTAAAATGCCAGTAGGTCCAACCATTACAGCTTTCAGCGCCTATTATTTTAGCTGCTACTTTATGTATTGATCCCTCTGTTTGATCATGTTTGATGCTTCCATCAGCCATGATTTTTGCACTTATTTTTTTTTTATTATCAAAAATAGTAGTGCCTGGTTTAATCATACCTAATTCTACTAATGAGCCGAAGGGTATTCTTGGTTTAGATCTATTATTTTGAATAGTATCTAAGTAATCATCCTCAATTGGTTTTGTATTTTTTACTCTTTGCATTGAAGCTTTAAAATAAGCCTTTTCTTTTTCTATACCAAAATAATTTCTACTTAATTTTTTAGATACTGCTGCTGTTGTTCCAGATCCTAAAAAAGGATCTAAAATAAAATCATTTTTTTTTGAAGTTGCTAATAAGATTCTGTGAAGTAGTGCCTCAGGCTTCTGAGTGGAATGAACTTTTTTTCCATTTCTTTTTAATCTTTCTGTTCCATTACAAATTGGTAAGTCCCAGTTTGATCTCATCTGGAGATCATCATTCAAACATTTAAGAGACTGATAGTTAAAAGTATATTTTGATTTTTCTGATTTAGATGCCCAAATTAAAGTTTCGTGTGCATTAGTAAAACGAGTTCCTCTAAAATTTGGCATCGGATTTTTTTTATTCCAAATTACATCATTCAAGATCCAAAATCCCAAATTTTGAATTGCTGTACCAACTCTAAAGATATTATGATAACTACCAATAACCCAAAGTGCTCCATCTCTCTTTAAAATTCTTTTACATTGACTTAACCAGGTATAAGTAAAATCGTCGTATTTTTCAAAACTTTTGAATTTATCCCACTTCTCATTTACTGCATTTACTTTAGATGCGTCGGGTCTAGTTAATTCCCTTTTAAGTTGTAAATTGTAAGGCGGATCAGCAAAGATTAAATCAAAAGATTCATCAGGAATCTTTTTTAACTCCTTCAGACTATCACCATGAATTAATTTATTTTTGAAATTTAAATTCATTTTTAAAAGTTAAATTAGACTCCAAAAAGATTTTTGGGTCAACCTAGGATTGAATTTTTTAGTTTCAAATTGTGTATTGTCTTTTTAGGGTGACTAGATCTAGTGTTTCTACGTGAAACCTATTTAATTTTATTAATTGGTGAAAAAGTTTTTCTATGATGAATAGTTATTCCAAGATTTTTAATAGCTCTTAAGTGATTTTTAGTTCCATATCCAAAGTTCTTATCCCAATCATATTCTTTGAAGTTTTTTCCAAGTTTAGTTATCATTTTATCACGTGTAACTTTTGCGATGATGGAGGCAGCAGAAATAGCTGGCACTTTTTTATCACCTCCAATTATTGATTTAATTTTATAATTATTCATATCAGGTAATTTATTGCCATCAACTAAAACTAAATTTGGTTTTTTTTTCAATTTTTTAACAGCTCTTTTCATTGCTAATAAACTTGCGTTTAATATATTAATTTTATCAATTTCTTTTTGTGTAGCCTTACCGGTTGCCCATATTGAATTTTTCTTAATGTATATTGCCAAAATTTCTCTTTTTGTTTTATTCAAACATTTAGAATCTTTTAATAATTTTCTATTAACTTTTTTATTAAGAATTACCGCGGCCGCATAAACTGGCCCAATCAAACTTCCACGACCCACTTCGTCGACACCAGCTGTTATTTTAATCATACCTTAATATTTAAATCTCTAATTTTTTGTCTAATTTTTTTTAAATCAGTCCATGAATATTTTTTATTCTCGGGAAATCTAATTAAATAAGAGGGACTAAATGTAATCATTAAAGGAATTGTTCTGTTTTTCAAAATTATTTCCTTCCATTTTCCTCTCTCATTTGAGATTTTATTATTTAAACCAGTGACTGCTTCCATTGCAGTTGAACCCATTAAAATAATTATTTTGGGACTTATAATCGAAATATGTTCTTTTAAAAAAACTGCATAACGTTTTATTTCATGACTTGATGGCTTTCTATCTTCTGGGGGTCTAAAATTTATTGAATAAGTTTTATAGATATTTTCTATCCTAACATTAATGGCAATAAACATTTTTTTAAGCAACTCTCCACTTTGACCTTTAAAAGTTTGTTCAGAAACTTCTTCTTCATTACTTGGCGATTCACCAATTAGCATTATTGGGCTATTAACATTTCCATCACCCATAATAAGTTTTTTACTGTTGTTCTTTAATTTACAATTTTCAATAGAATTTATTTTTTGTTTCAGATTTAATAATTGTTCAAATTTATCTACATTAAGATCAGTATTTTGAATATCAGTTTTAAATCTATTTAATGGTTGTTCATTAAAGTCAAAGTTATAATCAACAGAATTAATAAGTTCTTGATAGTATTTAGTATTTTGATTTAAGTCTTTTTTAGGCATAGACTAGATAAATGTTATTTAAAAATTTTAAATTAATTCTATTTTTATTAATACTTTATCAAAGCCCGTTGTATTCTAAAAGTATTACTTTAAATTATTTTAATAAAAGTAATTTATCTAAATATTTCTCAGGTATCATCGCATTTGAAAATAAGGATAATTCTAAGGCTCTTAGTTTTTATGACTCATCAAAAATTTTATTAAATAAACACGATCCTTTTTTAAAAAGATATGTATATTCACTTGTCTTAGAAAATAAGACAAATCAAGCAATAAATATAATTAAAATAAATAAATCAAATACAAACACTAATTTTTTTGATGCTCATTTATTGTTGATAATTGATAACTTTAAAAAAACCAATTTTGAATTGGCTAAATCAAATTTGAATATTGCACAAAAGTATGTTGGCAATGATAAATTTAATTTAGCAATCTTAGAAATTTTAAACCAATATATTTATGTTTTTAGAGAAAAAAAACTCTCAAATGAAAAGAAAAATTTTGGAAAATTATCTATAATCGCAGAAACTTTTCAAAGATGTTATTTAAAAAAATCAAATACTGAAGAATTTTTTTTAAACTTGATAAATGATAATGAAACTGATTACACTAGATATACTTATTTTTATCTAAGTTATCTGATAGAGAATGACAAAATTTTCAAAGCAAAAAAAATAACAAATGAATTAAATTATATAAATTCAACGTTGCTTTTATCACAAGCAAAAAATTGGATAGAAAAAGACAGTATACAATATTTTAAAGAGGTGTTTTCATGTAAAAATCATAATGATTTAATTGCTGAATTTTTATTTTTAATTGCAAATTTGTATTCATCTCAAAATAATTTTGAAAAATCGAATTTTTACTTGAATCTCTCAAATTTTTTAAATCCAAAATTTATTTATAATTTATCCCTTAAAACTGAAAATTATTTTTTAAATGAAGATTATTTGGGAACTAAAAAAATTCTCAAAAATTTCAAAAAAAAAGATAATTTTTATTATTGGTATCGTCTTAAAAAAGAAGCGCACATAATTGCAAAAGAAAAAAACAGTAAAGAATCTTTGGATTATATTGTTTCAAAATTTTTAAAAATAAAAAATCCTAATAATAAAATATTGTTTGATATTGCAAATTTTTATAAGAATTCCAAAGAGTACGATAACTCAATAAAATACTATTCAAAAATTATCGCTAATTTAAATGATGACCCAGATATCTTGTCGGATATTTTATATAGAAGAGGAGGAAGTTTTGAGAGAATTGGGAAATTCGATAAAGCTGACCAAGATTTAATTCAAGCCTTAAAAATTAATCCAGATGACGCGTATGTTTTAAATTATCTTGCATATTCATGGCTGGAAAGAAAATATAAAATTGATGAAGCCATAGAAATGTTGGAAATTGCATATAAAAAAAAAAGTAATGATCCATACATAATTGATTCTATTGGGTGGGCTTACTATTTAATTAATGATTATGTTAAAGCTGAAAAATTTTTAAAAAGAGCAGTAGAATTAATGCCTGATGATCCAATAGTAAATGATCACTATGGTGATATTTTATGGAAATTAGATCGTAAAATTCAGGCAAGATATTTTTGGGTTAGTGTCCTAGAAATGCAAGACACCGAAGAAGATATGAAAAATAGAATAAATGAAAAAATAATTAAAGGTCTCTAAAAAAATGATAATGAAAATCGCAAAAATAAAATCCTATGCAAAAATTAATCTAGCGTTAAATATAACTGGTAAAAAATTAAATTTTCACAAAATCGAAAGCATTATTGCATTTATAAATTTGTATGATGATATCTTGATAAAAGAAATTAAATCAAAAAAAAATGAAGTATTGTTTGTTGGACCTTTTTCTAGAGGGATTAGTAAAAACAACACAATAACTAAACTACTTAAAATACTTGAAAAAAAAAATTTATTGAATAAAAAAAAATTTTTTATAAAGGTTTTCAAGCGAATTCCTATTAAAGCTGGTTTGGGGGGTGGTTCAATGAATGCAGCAGCTTTACTAAGATTTTTTTTAAAAAAAAAAATAATTAATATTAAAAAAGAAGAAGTTATTGATATTTCAAATTTAGTCGGGTCAGATGTTAAATTAGGTTTAAAATTGAGTAATTCCATAATGGATTCAAATAATAAAATACGATATTTCAATAATTGCAAAAAGATGAATACTTTAATAGTAATGCCAAATTTTGGATGTTCTACCAAGAAAATATACTCAAAAGTAAAAAAATTTAGTAAATCAAAATTCAATCAACCTCAAAAAAAAATGTTTGACTTTAGATACTTAAAAAAAACTGCTAATTCGTTAGAACCTATTGCTTTTTCTCAATACCCAAAATTGAAAAGACTTAAAGTATATTTAGAAAGTCTATCAGATATTGTCTTAGTCAGAATGACGGGGTCAGGATCAGCATTAGTGGCTTATTTCATATCAGAGAAAAGTTGTAAAGATGCAAAAAATAAACTAAAGGAAAAATATAAAAATTTCTGGTGTCTGACATCAAAAACTATATAAATTTTATTTTTTTGTGTTATACGAATTTAATATTGGGGCGTAGCCAAGCGGTAAGGCACGGGTTTTTGGTACCTGCATCCTAGGTTCGAATCCTAGCGCCC
>MDTD01055850.1_pt1 | contig 10931 bp, 13 predicted proteins | sample 811221 | NCBI WGS metagenome assembly MDTD01 (sample SAMN05326646, study PRJNA326480) | marine metagenome | isolation source: seawater | place: Pacific Ocean: South West | collected 2011
CCAGCGCGGCGGCCATGGCCAGCGCCGGATATTCGTCGATCATCGACGGCGCGCGCTCCGGCGGAACCGTGACGCCCTTGAGATCGGAAGCGCGCACGCGAAGGTCCGCCACGTCCTCGCCGCCCGCATCGCGCCAGTTGATGATGTCGATCTGCCCGCCCATTTCCTGCAGCGTGGTGACGATGCCGTTGCGCGTCGGGTTCATCAGCACGTTCTCGATGGTGATGTCGGAACCGGGCACGATGAGCGCGGCGACCAGCGGGAAGGCCGCCGAGGACGGATCGCCCGGCACGTCGATCACCCGGCCCGTCAGCTTCGGGCGGCCCTGCAGGCGGATGGTGCGCACGCCGTTGGCGTCTTCCTCCACCTCGAGCTGCGCGCCGAACCCGGCCAGCATCTTTTCGGTATGGTCGCGTGTCATCACCGGTTCGATGACCGTGGTCACGCCCGGCGTGTTGAGGCCCGCCAGCAGCACGGCGGACTTCACCTGCGCCGAGGCCATCGGGACGCGGTAGGTGATCGGCGACGGCGTCTTCGGCCCGTGCAGCGTGACCGGCAACCGGTCGCCGTCCTGCGCCTGCACCTGCACGCCCATCAGCCGCAGGGGATCGAGCACGCGGCCCATGGGGCGGCGCGACAGGGATGCATCCCCGGTGAAGACGGTCTGCATGTCGTAGACGCCCGCCAGGCCCATGGTCAGGCGGCAGCCCGTGCCCGCATTGCCGAAATCGAGCGGGCCCTCCGGTTCCAGCAGCGCGCCATTGCCCGCGCCCTGGATGATCCATGTATCGCCAAGCTTGGAGATTTGCGCGCCCATGGCGCCCATGGCGCGGCCGGTCGCCAGCACGTCCTCGCCTTCGAGCAGGCCGGTGATGCGGGTTTCGCCGGAAGCCAGGCCGCCGAACATGAAGGAGCGGTGCGAAATCGACTTGTCGCCGGGCACGCGCGCGGTGCCGGAAAGCGCGTTGCTCTTGCGGGCGAGGGCGGGGCGGGGAGCGCCGGAGTGCGACATGGGTCTGTCCATCTGGATAAGCATGAAGGGGCGCCCGGCGGTGTCTGGCCGGGCGAACGCGGGCTGTCTAGCACTTCGATGCTTCGGGGTCATCCCTTGCCGTCTGCGCTGCAGGACCGAAATAGCTTTTGACAGGATAGCCACTTGACGATAAGGGGTCCGCGTTTTTCATGAACCCTATGGCAAGGGCCCGGCAGGGCCTGCCGCGAATCCGGCGGTCGTGCGCCCGCCCCCGAAACCGATGAGGACGAGCCGTGGCGAAACCTGAACTTGGCACCAAGCGGGTCTGTCCCGAGACGGGCCGCAAATTCTACGACCTGAACAAGGACCCGGTCGTTTCCCCCTATACCGGCGTTTCCTATCCGCTGTCCTATTTCCAGGACAACGTCTCCTCCATCAAGGAAGAGGAAGAGGACGTCGCCGACGAGAAGGAACTCGACGACGAGGAAGCCGAAACCGAGATGGTTTCCCTCGAGGACGCGGACGAGGATGATTCCACCGGCGGCGCAAAGGGCCCGGTGACCGAGAAGGTCGATGTCGACGATGATGACGACGACGACGACGACATCGACCTGGGCGATGACGATGACGATCCGTTCCTCGGCGACGACGAGGACGAGGATGACGATGACGACGTTACCGGCATCATCGGCGGCGTGAACAGCGACGACGACGAATGACCTGCGGGAAACGCGGTGCTGTTTCCGCCGCGTTTCCTAAAAAATCCGGCACAGGTGCAAAAGGCACTTGATCTTGCCGCGGGGCTTGGATAGAAGCCCGTCACCGAAGCGGGGCGTAATGCTCCGCCTCCTTCCCGGAACCGGTTGCCGGTTCCCCGTGGGGCCATAGCTCAGCTGGGAGAGCGCCTGCATGGCATGCAGGAGGTCAGCGGTTCGATCCCGCTTGGCTCCACCAAATTTCCGCCAGACATCGCCGTTGTCAGGACGCCGCAAGGCTTTTCCGTCGCGTGACCGCACGCCGGGCAGACGGCCGCCCCGCGCGTCCGTTCGGGAAGCGAGGAGCGGCCGCAGTGCCGGGGGCAGGGATCCGATGAAGAAGAGGGAAGCGCCGCGGGCAGAAGGCGCTTCCCTCTTGAAATCCGCTTCCGGGGGGGGCAGGAGAAGCGGACTTTGGTGACGGCCTTGGTGCGGGGAGGGGGGGTATCCGGAGCCTGTCACGCCCGTAGAATGCCGTGGACGGGCAGATTGTTCCGCGCGCTGCGTCAGTTTTTTTCCGCGTTCGCTTCCAGCGCGAACCGGCGGTGGTTGGCCGGCGAGACATGCCGGATCGCGGCGGCCGCGATCAGCAGCAGCGGAACGGCGACGAACCCGCCGACCGGTCCCCAGACCCAGATCCAGAACGCCAGCGCGAGAAGCACGATGAAGGGGTTGAGCGTCAGCGTCCGGCCCAGCACGTGCGGGGTCACGAATTGCGCTTCCGTCATGTTGACCGCCAGATAGGCCAGCATCGGCGCCACGTAATCCGTTGTCGACGACCCTGTTGCCAGCCCGACGCCCAGCATGATGACCGCCATGATGGCCGGGCCGATATAGATGGCGTAGTTCAGCAAACCGGCCAGCATGCCCCACAGCAGCGGCGAGGGGACGCCGAGAAGCGCCATGGCCACGGCGACGCAGGCACCCATGGCGATGTTGATCGCCGTGATGGAGATGAGGTAGCTCGATACCAGCGCTTCGACGTCGCGGAAGACATGGGCAATGCGCCAGCGAAGGCGGCGGTCGAAGCACAGGCCGAGCACCGAGCTGCGAAGCTGGTGGCGCGTCGCCATGAAGAAATAGAGGCTGGCGAGGAACAGCACGATCTGGGTTGCGATGGCCGGAGCGAGCCAGGCCACATTCTCGACAGCAGAGCCGTCGTCCACCTTCACTTCCGCGGCATTGCCCTCCTGGCCAAGCGCGTTCTGGAGGCTGGCGCTCATGCTGTCCATGGTCGTCATGAGATCCTTCCAGTCGGCCAGGATGGACTGGACCCGCGCCCAGATCACGGGCAGCCGCTCCGTCCAGGCGGTCAGCGGGATCACGATGGTCGCGATCACGGCGGAAATGAGCGTCAGGAAAACGAGAACGATCGTCGCGGCGGAAATGGGAGCGGGCACCCCGGCGCGCTCGATCCGGTCCGCAAGCGGTCCGAACATCAGCCCGATGACCAGGGCCAGCGTCACCGGCGCGATGAGCACCTGGCCGCGATCGACGATCACCGTCAGTGCCAGCAGGCCCACGGCCATGGCGGCGAAACGGGCCGCAAGCTTTATGAACTGGTCGGCCGATCCGTTCTGCGAAGCCAGCCTGGCGCCGCGTCCGGGTGGAAAGTGGCGCATGGCTGTTTTCTCCGGGCTACCCCCGAAAACGCGCGGAGCGGCAATCTGTTCCTCAGGCCTTGTCCGGCCGCAGGGGGATTTCGATCGCGATGGTCAGGCCGTTCTCATGGTAGTCGCGCTCGATCGTGCCGCGTAACTCGCCACGGATGTTGGCATCGATCAGGCGGGAGCCGAAACCGCGGCGTTCGGGCTCGTCAGGCGGACCGCCTGCCGGAAAGCTCTCGAGCCAGGTGAGCGTCAGAAGCCGGTTCGGCGTGTCAGCGACAGTCCAGCGGATGTCGAGCTTCCCGCCGGGATGCGACCCGGCCCCGTATTTCAGCGAATTCGTGGCCAGTTCGTGAACGGTGAGGGCCAGGGCCTGCGTCTGGCGGGCATCGAGCCGGACCGTGGGGCCCTCCATCCGCGTACCGTCGAGTTGCGCGCCATAGATCTGCTGGAGTTCGGTGCCGATGAGTTCCTTCAGTTCGGCGCCGCTGCCGCTGGAGCGCGTCAGCAGGTCCTGCGCATTGGCCATCGATTGCAGCCGAGCCGAAAAGCTCTCGGAAAACGCGGCGATATCCTCGCTTGCGGACGCCGTCTGCCGGGCCATGGCCTGGATGCGTGCGATGGAGTTCTTGATCCGGTGTTTCATCTCCTTGAGCAGGAGATCCTTTTCCGCCGACGCAGTTTGCGAAAGAACGGCCAGGGCCTCCGCATTGGCCATCGATTGCTGTTGCCAGCGCGTGGCGGCGGCCAGTGCCGTGGCAAGCAGGAAGGTGATCAGCCCGGTCAGGAGTGTGTAGATGCCCGGATGGGCGCTGGCGAATTCGGGTGTTTCATGCAGCCTCACTTCCCAGAGCCGGCCCGCGATGTCGAATTCCCGGACCGCGCGGTAGGAAACGGAATTTCCCTGTTCGGTGTATCCACCCGAAGTGTAGAGCGCCTGGCTTCCGGCAGGGGCATTGATGTCCCGGGTCGCCAGTTCCACCGGTAGCGGACGCCCTTTCAGCGCGGCCCTGTGCAGGTCGCCGGCACGGAACGGCGCGTAAATGAAGCCGGCCGGCACGTTGCCGCCGGGTTCGGAGACCGGCAGGTAGACCAGGAAGCCGGCCTGCTTGATGGACGTGATTTCCTGCACCAGCGTTACGGGCGGTGTGGCGGATACCTCGCCGGTCTGCAATGCGCGCCACATCGCCTCTTTCCGGTCTTTCGCCGAGAACATGTCGAAGCCGAGCGCGGCACGGTTCCGGTCGTTCATCGGTTCGAGAAGCAGGATCGCCGTGCGCACGGCTTCCGTGCCTTCCGGCCATACCGCCCGGTCGATACCGTAGGCCTCTCGCAGGGCCTTGCGCGCCTCGTCATTCTCGCCCGGTTGAAGGATCTTGGAAAAGCCGATGCCCTGGATGCCCTCGAACCGGTTGTCCAGGTCGAGGCCGGAAACGAAGGCGGCGAACGCAGGCCGCGTCAATTGCCCGCCGACGGCCCGGTAATGGGATGCCGTCGCCACCAGCAGCGCGATGTGCTGGTGGACGCGCTCCTCGATCCGCCCGGCCGCTTCATCGGCGACGAGTTCGAACCGGGCCAGCGCCGCCTCGCTTTCGGTACGGTACACGGCTGCCGTGATCGCGAATCCGATCAAGCCGACGAGAACAAAGACGAGGGCGGGGACGTATCGCTGCAACTGGCCTGTCTCTCGGGAATAGGATTATCGTCAGTATGCCTTTTTTAGGTGTGCAGGAAAGAGGCTAGTTTCAGTTTGTTCTTGCAGATGCATTTGGCCGGATGGCGCCGCGGCCGGGTGCTCAGCGCAACGTCCGCCCGTCCCCCGTGCCGCCGGCCTGTGCAATCATGGACGGGGCCTCCTCGACAGCCTGGACGGAAGCGTGCAGGCCACCATCCTCGGTCACGTCCCAGACGATTTCCATTTCCCGTTCGTCAGCCGGATCCACCTCCAGGCACCGGGCGACGAGCAGGCCGTCGCGCCGGTCCGCCGAGCCCAGGACCGGGCCGATCGCCTGCCGGCAGGCCTGCATGGACTCGTAACCTGTGACGGGCGACGGATGCACGTCGCAGCTTTCCGGCGTGTTTCCGCAGGCGATGATCAGCATGAGGGCAGCAAGATGTTCCATGGCTCCGGTCTCTCGTTGATGCGGTGAAAACGCCGCAACGGTGTGACCGGTTCCCTGCCACGCGAATTCACGATGCCCGATGCGGAACCGGGAACCGATGGCCGGGCATCGCCGTTTTGACAATGCCCCCCGCGGCCTTGCCGCACCACATCCGCCTTTCATGAACCAAGGAGAAACGCGATGAACTGGAACCAGATCGAAGGCAATTGGGAACAGATGAAGGGGAACCTTCAGAAGAACTGGGGCAAGCTGACCGGAGACGACCTCGATGTCATCGCCGGAAATCGCAAGCAGCTTGCCGGCAAGATCCAGGAACGCTACGGCAAGGGCCAGGAAGAGGCCGAGCGCGAGATCGACGATTTCCTCGCGCGCCAGTGATGGCCGCTTGCCTTCGCTTGAAAACGGAAAACCCCCGGCTGGACCGGGGGTTTTTCATGTCTAGCGGGAATCGGCATCTGCGGGAACGGAAAACGGTGTGACTGATTCCGCCCCTCCCGGCGCTTCCGAGAGGATGAGCCAGGCTCCGGTGGCCAGCGCCGCGGTCATGGACAGGGCGAAGACCCAGCCATTGGAAAGAGGAGGCCTGCTGTTCGAACTCCTGCTCTCGTGATCCTTGTCGTGATCGCTCATGTTGCCTCCTTTCGGAAGCCAAATACCCAAGCCGTGCTTCCGGTTCCGAATCAGGCAGGAAACAAACGGCGGGATTTTTTTCTAGGGGCGAAGGAAAGTCAGCCGTGCGGTGCCTGCGCAAAGGAAAGACGGTAGATGAAGAGGTCGTCCCGCCGCTCGATCCTGCCGGTTCCCTCGACTGCGGCAGGGGTGATGCGATCGAGGACGACGCTGGCGAAGGCGTCCGCCTGCCCGGCTTCCGAAATGAAATCCGGTCCGCTGGCGGCATGGCTCCAAGTGATGTCGATCTGCCGCGGCTCCGTGTCGCTGGCCGAGCAGGCGACCCGGATGTCGGGACGGATGCCGAGCGCGGCCGCCGCTGCAAGGGCGTCGACCAGCAGTTCATGCAACGCCAGGCCGACATGCAGCGCCTCGTTCGGCGAAAGCAGCGGATCGGCACCTGTCACGGTCAGCACTGCGTCAGCCTCATCGAGATACTTCGCCGCCTGCGCCCTGACGAGTTCGCGGAACTGGGCGCCCCGCCAGCTTGAATCGGTAACCAGGTCCTGCGACTGGGCCAGCGAATAGATGCGCCCGCGAAACACCGGCAGGAAGGTGGAGAGGGTTGAGGCCCCGCGCGCCGTCTGCGACACGATGCTCAGGATGATCGCCAGCAGGTTCTTCGACCTGTGACTGACCTCGCGCAGCAAGGCCCTCAGCATCTGCTCGCGGCGATGTTCTTCTGTCAGTTCGATGATGGTCGTGTGGATCATCGTTTCGGGGTCCGTCCCGGTGCGGGTGACGATGAATTCGAAACGGCGCTCGTCGGGTCCCGATGTCAGCAGGCTTTCCGCTTCGCCGTTGTCGATCACCCGGCCACGGATTTCGCTGAGCGTTCCGCCCAGCCGGTCGCCGAAAAGGAGCGTCTCGTCCGGTTCTGTCTTCGGTTCCACGTGCCAGCAATCGGGCAGGTTCGCGATATAGATGTAGCGCCCGTCCAGCGATTGCAGCGTCGCGCCGACATAGGACTGGTTCAGCGCCCGCACGATGAAGTCGCGAAAGGCGCTGTCCTTGCTGTCCTTGCTTTCCCAGGTCAGGCGATGCGGCATGTCGGCAATCTGCACGTTGCTTCGGAAACGGAAACAGGCGCCCCGTCAGGGCGCCTGTCTTGTCCGGTTTGGCAATGGGTCTCCAACGTCATGCCCGGCGGAAGAAGCCGGCGATCAGTGAAATGACCAGTGCGGCGAGGAAGATGAAGAACAGGATCTGGGCGATCCATGCAGAGGCGCCGGCAATGCCGCCGAAGCCAAGGACGCCGGCGATGATGGCCACGACGAGAAAGATCAGCGCATAGTAAAGCATCGGGTATCTCCTGTTGATCGATATGCCGGTAAACGTGCCTTGCTATGGTTGGTTCCCGCCGGGACGCCGCTCATGCAGCGTTTTCGGCCACCGCCTCGTTGAAGAACAGGGCCTGGCTGATCAGCGCCTTGACCATTTGCGGGTTGAACGGCTTGGTGACCAGGAAGGCCGGCTCCGGCCGCTCGCCGGTCAGGAGGCGTTCGGGGAAGGCCGTGATGAAGATGACCGGCACCTGCGCGGTCTTGAGGATGTCATTCACCGCGTCGATGCCGGAACTGCCGTCGGCGAGCTGGATGTCGGCCAGCACCATTTTCGGGTTCGTCCTGTTGAACAGCGTGACGGCTTCGCTGTGCGTGCGGGCCACGCCCGTCGCCGTGTGGCCGAGTTCCTCGACCAGCGCCTCGATGTCCATGGCGATGAGCGGTTCGTCCTCGATGATCATGATCTCGGTCGCCACCTGGCGTGAAATGTCCTCGGCGGCCTCTTCCAGGTGGGCCTCAAGTTCGGCCGTGCCGAGATCGAGGATCTCGGCTGCCTCGGCCGCCGAAAAGGATTCCACCGACGTGAGCAGGAAGGCCTGGCGTGCCACGGGCCGCACCTTGGCCAGGTTCGCGGCAGCGCGCTGTTCCCAGGCAAAGGGGGAATCGGGTTCGGGGATTTCGATATTGGTGGAACGCAACAGCCGCGAGAAGAGTTTGAAGAGGGAGACCCGGTCGGAACTGGCTTCCGGAAACAGCGACAGGTCGGCGATCAGTGCTTCAAGGGCGGCGGCGACATAGGCGTCGCCGGATGTCTGGGACCCTGTGACCGCGCGTGCATAGCGCCTGAGGTAAGGCAGGTGGGCTGCAATACGGGTGGACAATGACATGCTAGAAAATCTCCCCATGTCCGGTTGGACGTTACGGTAACGGTCACGACGCGCGAACGGCAAAAAAGTTCCCTCCCCGTTGGAACTTTTTTGCCCGGCACGCATTTTTGAACATGATCGAGTCGGGCAGGATGGAAAGGTTTCCCGTGAATAGCAAAACGAATTCAAAAGGTTCGCCGTCAGCAAGGGCTGCCGGCGATGCCGTGTCGCGCCGGCTGCGCGATTATTACGATTCTGTCAGGGAAGAAGCGATTCCCGACCGGTTTCTCGACCTGCTGGAGCGGCTCGATGCCGTGGACAGGAAGGATGAGACGCGCCGGGAGACATCTGCGGAGAATGCCCGTGATTGAACCTGTCGGGACGGATAGGACCTCTGCCGAGGATCGCGACTTCAAGCGTTCCATGCTGGCCGCCCTCCCGAACCTGCGCGCCTTCGCGGTGTCGCTGACGGGCAAGCACGACAAGGCTGACGACCTCGTGCAGGAAACCATCATGAAGGCCTGGTCGAAACAGCACCTGTTCCAGCCCGGCTCCAACATGAACGCCTGGCTCTTCACCATCCTGCGCAACGAGTTCTACAGCCAGATGCGCAAGCGCGGCCGCGAGATACAGGATTCCGACGGCCTTTTCACCGAGCGCATGTCGGTGCACCCCGCGCAGTATGGCGCGCTTGATCTGCAGGATTTCAGGGCCGCGCTCGACAAGTTGCCCGCCGACCAGCGCGAGGCCATCATCCTCGTCGGTGCGTCCGGTTTCGCCTATGAGGAGGCCGCCGAGATTTGCGGCTGCGCCATCGGCACCATCAAGAGCCGCGTCAATCGCGCCCGCAACCGTCTCGCCGAACTCCTGTCCGTCAGCGGTGAAGGCGATTACGGACCGGACGAGATTTCGGCAACCGTCACCAAGCGTGCCTTTGCAGGATGATCATGGGCTTCCGGCCCGGATCAGGTGGTTTCGGCCGCTTCGTCCCCGCCGGATGCCGCCGCCAGCGCGCTGCGCACCGCGGCCAGAAGGCAACTGTTGGCAAAGGGTTTCCCGACCCGGGGCCAGGGTGCCTGGGCCTGCACGACAGTCTCCGACGCGCTCACGAGGATCACGGCCACGCCTTCCGGAATGGAGGCCGACAGGCGTTCGGTAAAGTCCGCGGACAGTTCGGGGCAATCGCAGATCACCAGGTCCCAGGTGTCCGAAGCGGCCTTGGCGAAGTCGGTGGCGATGGTCGCGGAGCAGGCATAGGCGTCTGCGATGATGCGCTCGATATCGATGGCGATCAGTGGTTCGGGCTCGACGATGAGTAGTCGCAGGCCTTCTTCTTGGGACATGGCAGCTTCCTTCCGGGAAAAATCCAGCATGCACCTTTTCCGCCAAGGGTCATTTAACTATGACATGCCCGGGGTTCGCGCTGCGGAACCTCCGGCGTTCCCGCGCGTTGCGGTGTGTCTGGAGGTCCGATGACTGGCAATATCACCGTTCAGCGGGGAAAGACCGATTGCGCGCACTGTCCGCTGCGCGCAAATGCCTGCTACCGCGAATTTTCCGGACGCGAACTGGATTTCGTTTCCGGTTTCAAGATGGGCGAGCTTGCCGTCAACAAGGGCGCCACGATCCTCGTGGAAGGAGCCCACAGTGCCCATCTCTTCACCGTGCTGGATGGCATCGCCTTCCGCTACAAGCTCCTGCCAGACGGGCGGCGCCAGATCCTGAACTATGTCATGCCGGGCGACCTGGTCGGCCTCCAGGGCAGTCTCATGGGTGAGATGCAGCATACGATCGAAGCCCTGACGGATGTGCGCCTGTGCGTCTTCGAGCGCAGCCGCCTGCCGCAACTCTACGAGCGTCATCCCGAACTCGCCTTCGACATCACGTGGATCGCGGCGCAGGAGGAGCGCATTCTCGACGAGCACCTGCTCTCCGTCGGCCGGCGCTCGGCGCTGGAGCGCGCAGCCTACCTGCTCGTCTTCCTGGATCATCGCAGCCGGGTTACCGGCGCGGACGGGCCGAACGGGCAGCGCCTGCCCGTGACCCAGCAGCATTTCGCCGATACGCTCGGCCTTTCCCTCGTCCACACCAACAAGACGCTCCGCAAGCTGGCCCGCCGGCAGATGATCCGCTGGACCGACCACGGGTGTGTCGTGTCAGACCGCGCCGGACTGGAGAAGATCGCGGCATGGGCGCCGGACGAGGCGCGCCGGCGCCCGTTTATCTGAGGAACAGTCCATGCGCGTTGCAGCCGTACTGAACAGGGAAGGCGGAACGATCCGCACGGCGGATGTCGAGCGCCTCTGCGCGATCCTGGGCGAGGCATTCGCCGGCGCGGGCCGCAGCCTTGAGTGCCATGTCACTGACGGCGAAAACCTGGTTGAAACCCTGCGCCGCCAGGCTGGCCGTGATGATATCGACTGCATCGTGGCCGGTGGCGGCGACGGCACCGTCTCGGCATCCGCCGCGGTCTGCTGGCAGGAGGGCAAGGCACTCGGCATCCTGCCGGCCGGAACGATGAACTTCTTTGCGCGCACGCTGGGTATTCCGCTCGATCTGGAAGAGGCCGCCGGGGCGCTGGCCGGTGCCCCGGAAGCCCGTGCCGATATCGCCACGGCCAATGGCCGCGCCTTCATTCACCAGTATTCCGTGGGC
>MDTD01012454.1_pt1 | contig 10929 bp, 8 predicted proteins | sample 811221 | NCBI WGS metagenome assembly MDTD01 (sample SAMN05326646, study PRJNA326480) | marine metagenome | isolation source: seawater | place: Pacific Ocean: South West | collected 2011
ATAAAAAAGAACTGGATTTAGAAGAAGTGCTGCAGAGGCTCAATGAGATAAAAGACCTTCAAGATCCGATTCTGGGTCCGAATGAAGCATGGCATCAGTTATCTTTGATAGAGCTTGTCGATAACATAGAATCAACTCACCACTCGTACCTGAAGCGCGAATTGCCGATCCTGGAGAAGCTGTCTTCAAAAGTGGCAAAAGTGCATGGAAAGCGCGATTCTCGATTGTTAGAGCTGGCATTTTTGTTTCGAAACTTCAAGCAGGAACTGGAGCAGCATACTTTTAAAGAGGAAGTGGTGCTATTTCCATATATCAGAGATCTAGCTTCTTCCAAGGAGGTCCCTCTCTCAAAGTTTGGAACCGTAGCCAATCCTATTTCCTGTATGGAAACAGAACATGATTCTGCCGCCTCGACCCTTACGAGAATTAGGGATCTGACCGGGGAGTTTAGCGCTCCGGAGAATGCATGTGATAGTTGGAGGTCTCTATATCAGGGACTGAAGCAGCTTGACGGAGATCTAAGAGTTCATATCCATAAAGAGAACAATCTACTGTTTCCTGGTGCTGTAGCGCTGGAAGAGGAATTAGGTATTGGCTAGATTCTACTGGACAGTAGTTTCGCAGAGAGGAGAATGAGAATGCAATACAGGAAGCTATGGCTAGGTCTAACTTCTGTGATAGTAATTTCCTTTGCTGTTCTAGGTTTCTATGGATATGAGATTTATGTACAAGCGCCACCGGTTCCCAACAAAGTAGTGGATGATGATGGCTCTGTTCTGTTCACCGGGGATGATATCAGAGACGGACAGAACATCTGGCAGAGTATTGGTGGTCAGGAGGTGGGGTCAATTTGGGGACATGGTGCCTATGTGGCACCGGACTGGTCTGCCGATTTTCTCCACCGAGAGTGCCAGTGGATGCTTGATTACTGGTCCAGGAGGGATTATGGCGAAAGCTTTAGTCGCCTGGGAAAAGAGAATCAGGCGGCACTGAAAGAGAGACTAAAACAAGAGGTTCGTGAAAATCGATTTGATCCTGAAACAGGAGTTGTTAAGGTTTCTTCGGTTCGTCGTCAAGCCATTGAAGAAGTTGGGCGGCATTACTCAGGATTATTTGGAAATGATCCTGCTCTTAAGAAGCTGAGGGATGCATACGCAGTTCCTGCCAATACCATTAAGACTCAGTCAAGACTAGACAAGTTGAACGCATTTTTTTTCTGGACATCCTGGGCCTGTTCAACAAACAGGCCAGAGGCGGATATTACCTACACTAACAACTGGCCTCCAGAAGATCTAATTGGTAATAGCCCGACCGGAGCCATAGTAGTCTGGTCTGTGATCAGTTTTGTTGTTTTGCTGGCTGGTATCGGAACTCTTGCCTGGTACTTCGCCGCACAACAATCTAAAGAGGTTCACCATGACGTTCCTTCAAAAGATCCTTTACTGGCACTAGAGCCTACTAATTCTATGAAAGCTACTCTTAAATATTTTTGGGTAGCCGGAGCCTTGTTCGTCTTGCAGGTTGGTCTCGGGGCGATTACAGCTCATTATGGTGTTGAAGGTGGTGGTTTCTATGGAATTCCACTAGCTGACTGGTTGCCGTATTCAGTGACCAGAACCTGGCATACCCAGCTGGCTATCTTCTGGATTGCTACCACCTGGTTGGCCACCGGTCTCTTTATTGCGCCAGCTGTCTCTGGCCATGAACCTAAGTTTCAGAGAGCTGGTGTGAATATATTATTCTCCTGTCTTCTAGTCATTGTGGTTGGTTCCATGTTGGGGCAATGGCTGGGTGTAGCCCAGGTCTTAGGGTACGAACAGAATTTTTGGTTTGGTCACCAGGGATATGAATATGTCGACCTTGGCAGGTTCTGGCAGATCTTTCTTTTCATAGGATTGTTTCTCTGGCTCTGTCTTATGCTCAGAGCTATAGCGCCTGCGTTTAAAAAGCCATCTGAGAACAAACACCTTCTGGGTCTATTCTTGATCTCGTCTTTAGCTATAGCTGTCTTCTATGGTGCCGGTCTCATGTACGGACGGCATACCAATTTGGCAATAGCTGAGTACTGGAGATGGTGGGTCGTACATTTGTGGGTTGAAGGGTTCTTCGAGGTTTTTGCAACGGTAGTTATTGCTTTCTTGTTTACGAGAATGGGTCTATTGAGAGTGTCTACGGCCACCTCTAGTGTTTTATTTGCCACTATCATTTTCTTGACGGGCGGTATCATTGGAACATTTCATCATCTCTATTTCACCGGGACACCGATGCCGGTTCTTGCTCTAGGGGCGACATTCTCTGCTCTGGAAGTAGTGCCTCTGGTATTGATTGGGTTTGAGGCCTATGAGAATCTAACGCTCAGCCGTGCCAAGCCCTGGGTCAGTGCTTACAAGTGGCCGATCTACTTCTTCGTAGCCGTGGCTTTCTGGAACCTGGTGGGAGCCGGAATATTTGGCTTCTTGATCAACACTCCGATTGCTCTGTTTTACATGCAGGGTTTAAACACAACACCAGTTCATGGGCATACCGCACTCTTTGGTGTCTATGGCATGCTTGGTCTGGGACTGATGCTTTTCTGTTTAAAAGGACTGGCAACGCGAAATGAGTGGAAAACAGGATTGGTTAGCTATTCCTTCTGGTCTATTAATATTGGTCTTGCTTTAATGGTGTTGCTCAGTATTCTTCCTGTCGGGCTGATGCAAACCTGGGCCAGCGTCCAGGAAGGAATGTGGTACGCTCGTTCTGCGGAGTTTCTTCAGACTGAAACCATGAATGTTCTAAGATGGCTTAGGGTAATTGGCGACACCATATTTGCAACCGGTGTTGTCAGTCTGGGATGGTTTGTTTTAGGCCTTAAAGGTGGTTGGTCGATCTCCGGAAAACTTGACGATACTATCGAAAAGGAGAGAGTCTCCGGTTCCTAAAAGTAAATATTGATCCCGTCTTTAGGCTTATGAGTTTTATCTAATCTAGAGCATTGAACCTTTAGGTACTCTGCTACGTCTGAACTTGGGTGAGTGATTTTACTCCCTATTTTTTATCATTAGAAGGATTCGTAAAAATATGAACAGAGCTGCATTTTTAGCATTAGCTGTGACCTTCGTTTTCTCGGGAGCTCCGGCTATGGCTCAAGGCATCAATCAGATGCAAGGTAACCAGCAGGCAAGAATTAACGCTGGTCTGGCTGACGGTAGTTTATCGGCTAAAGAAGCCAAGAAACTGCAGAAGAAGTACGACCGCATCAATGAGCTGGAAGCACGTATGAGAGCATCCGGCGGTAAGCTTTCCCGCAAAGAGCGTTCCAAACTGTCCAATGAATTGAGTGAATTGCACAGACAGATCTCCAAACAACGTTGGGATGGCAACAATCGAGTCGGTGGCAACCCTCCCGGTCCTAAAGGTGGTCCTGGTTATGGCAAAAACTGGAAATACAACCCACCTGGTAAGCGCGGCGGCCCCGGTAGCGGATGGGAGCGCAGAGCAGGCAATCCTCCCGGACCTGCTGGTGGACCCGGAGCCGGTAAAAACTGGAAATATAATCCTCCTGGTAAATCAGGCGGTCCCGGCAGAGGTTGGGAACGCAGACACCACTAGAGGTTAGCTGTTCAAGCGATTCTTGTTTTAAGAATCAAAAATTTCTGCCCTGCTCTTCACTGGTGACATTGAAGAGGGGGCAGATTTTTATTGATTATAAAATCGGTCTTTCTCAAGTTATTGTATTTGCCAAGCATCTAAACTGGAGACTTAGTAGTCCTGACCATATAATTCGAGTTCGAGTAAGTTGGCGAATAGACGAACAAAGTCTTTACTATCGATTCACCTGGCCGTGTTCTTGTTTGGCGCGGCTGGTTTATTCGGCAAGCTTGATCTGGAGCCTGGAGTCATTACCCTGGGACGGACATTTTTTGCCAGTCTTGTTCTTCTGCCTCTGGTACTGATTGGAAAGAATCTCTTTAGGAGCCTGAAACCCAGGACAATAATTGTCTTGTTTCTCTCCGGCTTGATCCTTGCCTTTCACTGGTGGTCTTTCTTCTATTCAATAAAAATCTCGACCGTGGCAATTGGGTTGGTTACTTTCTCGACCTTTCCTGTTTTTACGACTTTCATAGAGCCGCTGGTCTCAAAGACCCGCCTGGCACAAAGAGATATTCTTCTGGCGCTTTTGGTATTTGCCGGCATAGTGATAGTTATTCCGGAGTATAGCTTCGCCAATCAGATTACTGAAGGAGTTTTCTTCGGCATTTTGTCAGGATTCACTTTCTCTCTTTTGCAGGTGGTCAATCGCAAATTCGTAGGAGACATAAGCGCTTCCTTGCTCTCTTGCGGGCAGAATCTCTTCGCCTTTTTCTGCTTATTGTACTTCATGGACAGTGCATCCCTCTTGTCGCTCCACAATATCTCGCTTGTCTCAATTGCTCTTCTGTTTTTCCTTGGCGCTGTCTGCACGGCTTTTGCCCACACTTTGTTTATCAAAGGGTTGGAGACCGTGCGAGCCCAGGAAGCCAGCATAATAGCCGGTCTAGAGCCTCTATATGGAATACTACTTGCTATGCTTTTTTTGCATGAGACGCCGCACTCCAGAACCATTGTCGGTGGGTTCATGATATTACTGGCGGTGTATCTAAGCAGTAGAGTCGGTAAGAAGACTTGAATTTTAGAGAAGTTGAGAAAAAGAGAGTTAGAAACAGTTAGAGAAGATAATTGCTAGCGCCTTTTAAATCGGGCTACCTACTTTCTGTCTCGATGTACTTTTCCACCCTTAGATGAATGATCCGAATTGCCGACAGCTATTGATGATCTCCCTGGATAGCCTACCTTGGGGATATATATCCATGACTCCGGAGTCCTATATTCACTTCCGGAGCCATCGCCAGGAGTCCTACCGTTACCCTTTTTAGGATTTCTTTTCGGTTCAAACTCATTTTGAGCTGCTTCCTGGCGTGGTTTTTTGGGGGACTCATCCAGGCAAATGATCTTTTTGCCCATGGCTTGCAGAAGCTCACAAGCGCTCAGACCATCTGGCATCAGAAGCTCCGTGGGCTTCTCATTCCCTTCTTGCAGTTCTAGATTTGGTAAGCTGTCGGTGCTGCCGCCGACGGTCTCACTCTGCGCGGAGCTGACTATATTCGTTGTCCCTTCTACAACAGCTTCGAACAAAGGTGAAGTCTGTACCTCCTGGCTTTCACTTGCACCTTTCACTGTTCCTATTTCTGCGTATTCCGGCATGACCATACTCCTTGTATAAAAACGAAATATAAAAACGAAAAAGACTGGGGCGTCTGTTAGGGTTTTTCTGGTCATGCCAACTTAGATGCCGTCTGTGACCTTGCGGTGACGTGAGACGCCACCGCATTCCGGTCAGTTATTTTTTACTGTGCCTTTTCGAACTACCTTTTGTACCTCTTGTGCCCTTTGTACCTTCTGAAGACTCAATCTCCCTTTCATACAACTCTTTCAAGTTTAGTTTACTGGACCCGGGACTGTCTTTTTCCGGCTTGCAGTGAATCTTGTAACCTTCCAGCTGCAGCCGTCTGCAGGAAGAGAGTTCTGAATCGTCGGTGTCACCGTCTTCGACGTTTTCGTCACTATTAGTATCGGTAGATTCTCTTTCCAGCTTAGTGCCATTGGTAGAACCTATTTGCCTGTCGGAGTTTTCTGTCAGTGCTTCAGGAGATTCTGTTTTTGACTGAGCAATAGCCGTGTCATTGTCTTCGATTTCGAAGGCTGGTAGTGTTTGCGATAGTGAGGTGCTCATCTCTTTTGTTTCCGGTTGCTTGAACTTTGATACTTCATTCAGCACCATTTGTGATAGCGATGATTCCTGCATCTGGGTAGCTTCACTACCAGAATGCGCTTCAATATACTCTTGCATGGTTTCTCTCCTGATTTAAAAACGTGGGTTTGTGTTTTTGATAGATAGATTAGTGGTCTATGTTTATGCTCAAGGTGCTTTGCCTTCTTTAAGGTAGACGCTTAGCCCTGAGCCTGTAATGATTTCCTTCGCATACAAAAATTCCAGTGAATGCGATTTGCCTGCATTTCGGTAGATTTTGAGTCTGCCGATTTTGAACGATGGGAGAATTCTAGGGTTTGTCCGTTAACTGAACGCAAACATTTCGCACTCCGGAGGGAATAGAGGCGGATTAAATTTCCTTGACAACGGTTTGGCGGTCGGTATAATGACTAAACCCAGCACTCGCTCGCAATATCCAGTTGCGCTTACAGAACGATACTCCGTACTACCTGATATGTAGTACGAAACTGCCAGCCTTCCGGTAGATATACAGGAACAGGAGATCCCTTCGACTATGGGACAGCAGTTTACTATGGACAATCAGGTAGCACCATCGGAAGAGGTCAGTGAAAAGCCCGCTGCTAATGGGGCTGACACACCTATCGTCGACTGGATTGATACCATGAAAGAGGCTCCGGACGCTACCTTAGATGGTACCAGAGGACCTGGCTCGGAGACCCTGGGCGAAAGTTCTCCAGTTGTCTCTGACGATGTGTTGCAGGGTGAAATAGATAGTGCGCTCACTCTCACCGTGGCCGATCTGGCCGGGAGTCAGCCGGAGGTCAAGATTGCTGCCGGCACCACATTAGGTGACGCGGAGGTAGATGATTCAACAATTGATCCTGCGGACTTGCCGGACGGAGCACCTGAGATTGCTCCGGAGAACAAGGATGAAGTAAAGGATGATAACGGCGGTGCCGATGCGGATGGCGACGCCGATGCGGATGCCGATGCCGACTCCGACGCTGCGGCCAGTTCAGAAAAGAAAGAGATCGTCTGGACCGGAGATGTTCCTGCCGGAAGCGAACAGGAGCTAAACAACGGCAAGCAATATATAGATGGTGCCACCGGATTCACTAACGGTATTCGCTACACGGATGGCCCCCGTGCCGGCCAAGAGTATCAGTTTAGCCGTGATGCTGCGGGCAATGTTGCCGAGTTGGCGATTCGTGTCAACGGAGCTTCGGCCGATGAAGCTAAAGAGATTAAGCTCAAGAAGTCTGATGATGGAAGCTGGATTCTTGAGCCAAAAGAGGCTGCCGGAAACATTCCTGAGTTTCAAAACCTGAAGTTCAATGAGAGTGAGGATGGCTCCGCTGTTCTAGAGGGTAAAATCACCGTCACCGCTGACGGCACCATAAAATATGACCGGGGCGACGGTCTAAATGAAGTTGTGCGACCCAGCGGTGTCCGCGATGTGATCGATATGAACGATTACTCAAGGGTTAGAGAAGTAAACGGAGAGACTGAAAAACAGTATTGGGACGGCTATGAATGGCGAGCAGGGGAAGTGGACCCTGAAAATCCCAACTCTATTGTTTTCAATCCGCCCGCGGAAGGCAAGCCGGCAAGAATGGTCAGAGACGGAGAAAACGATACCTTCAGGGTTGAGTTCTCAAATGGTCTCACCTATGATGCCGACTGGAGAAACCAGAAAATCAATCGTAGTGGCGGCGAGTTGCCGGCAGCCTCTCTTTATCCGACTTCTCATCTAAACTCCAGCGGCAATCCAGTATGGATGGCCGGCGAAGAGTCCCAGGATGCCGACGGCAATATCAGGATCCAGTTCAAGCCGGGCAACGCCGATGAAAGAGCGAGAATGCAGAGTGGAGAACTACCTGTGGAGACTCTTCTGGAGCGCGATTCCGATCGAGTTAGAGTGAAGTATGGCAACGGCACTGAGATCTCCACCAGTCGAGAAGGTGAAGTCAGTAAGGTCGAGCACGTGAATGGCCAGATGGTGCAGTTGACCAGAGATATCACAGGTAGAGTCATTAAAATAGAGGGACTTGGGGGACGCACTTACGAGCGACAGGGCTCCGTAGGGGAAGGTGCGGCCCAGACTACAAGATGGTCCGTATCTGAAAATGGTCAGGAAGTCGGTGTATTCGATGGAGATGCGAAAGTAGATCCCAACGGCACCGTCGATCTGGCAAATTTGAATGGTGACAGAATCAATTTGGATCATAGCGGCAGAATTGTTGTGGCTGATGATCACAAGATTATTGGCGCCATTGATGCCCAGGGACAGAGCTGGGAACTTGTGGATTCAGAGGCCGGCTCCGATAAGCCCCGCTGGAGAGTGACTGCAGACGGCAATGAGACATTCTTTAATGGGGAGATTAAGCTCCTAGACAATGGTGGCATCGCTGTTGAGACGCCGGAAGGTAAGACCGAATCAGTAAACCGAGATGGTTCGGAGTGGACTCCTCCTGGTGACGGCGCTCTTCCGTTTCCTCCGAGACAGCCCGGATCCGAGATGGCAGGCTCCGCTTTTATGCGCGATGTGCTTGGCGTAGATCCCTCTGGAAACCTATATGATCTCGGTGTCGTGGGAGTTGAGAGAGAACAGGCAATCTTAGCTCAGATAGAGGCAGGTAATATCCCTGACTTCTTGCGGGAGCCTAAAAAGGTTGTCTTGCAGGATGACAAAGGAAATACCGCTGAAGTTTCTGTCATGCCCGATTATCTCGCCATCGGCACCAACGACGACTGGGTGCGGGTGCCGATAACTCCGATTCTAGCCCAGACCATTGCCGACCGTTATGGCATGGAGTTGCCCACTAAGAAAGTGGCAGAAGCAGTATATCAGCAGGCTGATGTGAAGCTGGTCTATGATGGACTGGTTAACACCAGAACTGATGAGCGATCCATGACCGGAAATGGTTTTTATATCAAGAGCAACAACGCCATCGAAGCAAGACTGGGTGATACTCCTGACGGTGCTCTGGTTGCCGGTCACAAGAAAGACCTTATCTACAGTCAGTTTGCCGAGAGAAATCAAGACAGACTTGATTACTATGGCTTCTATAAACCTGACGGCACAGTTATCCAGGATTCAGGCGGTGGACCCCACGACAATGTCTACGTGGACTACAGCCATGGTGTCAGATTCGTGGCGGAAACCGTTATCGTAAACGGGAAGCCCATGAAGTACGAAGATATTCTAGGTGATCCTGATCTGGCTAAGTTGCTTGACTTCAACGGTACCATGGATGTGAACAACATGTACCGAAATCCGGCCAATCCCAACTACAACGCTTTACTCAACCTGGTCTCTTAAGCGGCAGTAGACCTGGAGCAAAATCCGACTAATACTGGGGCTGATAAGGATACTGCTGAGGTTGGGTCTGGGGGGTAAGCTGATTTCTGAGGAAGTTCTTGAGCATGCCTTTTCCTGATTCGGTCATCGTCTGACCCGGAACCGCAGGCTGCTGTGTCTGCTGCAACTGCTGCTGCGGCTGGTTGTTCAGGAACATCTGGCCGTTCTGGACGAAGACATAGAATGCTTGCCCCGACTGGACATTGGTCATCATGTACTGACCTGCCGGAAGATTGACATTGCCAATCAGTTGTTGAGCGCCAGGAGCTTGTTGCTGAGCTTGGTTGACCAGGTTGTCCTTGAGTTGTTTGAGAAACTGAGCCTGGCAGGGTAACGCCATACAAACGCAGAAGGACAGAAAAAGGAGCACGGATACATAGCCTTTCATTTACACTCACCTTTTATGGAAATTGCCGACCACGCCTGGCATAGACGGTCTGTAGAATAATTCGATTATATCAACCATTCTTTCCGGCGAATATTAACTTCCTTTGGCGAAGCTTATCCCAATGGGACCCATGTGACCGCCCGGATATTGCACTGTCACGTGAACGGAAAGCTCCGGTTTGGAGACATTGTCGGCTTTTGCCACATTCCTGGCCAGGAGTCCTATGAGTAGATCGAGCCGGAGTTCTCCCGCGGATCCCAGGCGACTGTTGACGTTCCTGACGAAGCTGAAAAGCTTCGATTTCGCCTGCTTTCTCTTTGGACCACCTTCTCTATATTCATCTTTCAGATAGTCTCGGATCCGGTACCACATATCAGGATTGGTATGAAGCTGCTTGACCGCGGCAACGCACTTCTCGACTCTCTCTTGCTTCTCATCCAGACCGGTAATCTCAAAATCTACTTCCCGGGAGACTTCGGCGACAGAATCGATGCTTGCTTCACTAGAGCTAATGTCTGATGCTTTTCCATAGCGAGCTTTCTCAATCGCTTTCCAGTCTACGCTCCTGTCAAGAAAGGGATGACGCTTTCCTCGGAAGCTAGCCGAGTCGCTTCCATCTTTCTGTTTTTCATTGGATCCATCGAATCTCGACATGACAGGGGTCTTCCGGTTAAATTGACACTCTACTGAGCTTATCACATAGGGAAGAGGTAGTTCTCTTGCCTTCTTTGCAGTATAATGGGCGCTGTCAGTTGACCAACGGAATCCCGGCTAAATCATCATGCAGCCACTTGCTAAATTTCTTTCCTCTACCAGTTCGAGGATGCCAGATATAACCTGGCACCTGCTTGTAAACCGAACTACCCAGCGGACCAGAACATCATGCTCGGTGGCATCCCTGACGATAGCCTTCAATGGTCTTATCTCAGCTGGTCTTTGCGGAGATTTGGATAAGCCGCTCACAGAGTCCGCGGTCCTTGACATGCTGCCTGAAAGTGAACACCGATCGAAGATAGCAGAAGGGCGAGGCGGAGCTACCCTGGATCAGATTGGTGAAATGGCCGAGAGTATTCTGCAGTCGCTGAAGCTTTGTGACTTCTCCGTTTCCGTGCATCACATGGATGAATCGAAAGCTGGCGGAAGAGATTCTGCAGAAGTCATTGGAAAAGATTCGGGTGAAGGTGGCGGAAGAGATTCCGCAGAAGGCATTGGTAAAAAATCCGTTGATGATCTGGGCGGCTTCAGAAGCGCATTGCTGGAGTCAGGAGCAGAAGGTAGGTCGGTGGTGATCGCCAACTATCACCAGGGCGTGGTTTATCAAAATGACTTTGCCCATGGACACTTCGCTCCCGTGGCACCGGTTTCTTTGATTGGGGCGGACAGTGATAGAGAGGCATTGCTGGGAGTGGTAGACCCTGCCGTTGAAGG
>MDTD01076569.1_pt1 | contig 10928 bp, 8 predicted proteins | sample 811221 | NCBI WGS metagenome assembly MDTD01 (sample SAMN05326646, study PRJNA326480) | marine metagenome | isolation source: seawater | place: Pacific Ocean: South West | collected 2011
CATGTACGCGGCGGAGCGGTCAACTTTTGACGGGTCCTTGCCGGAAAATGCGCCGCCGCCGTGGGAGCCAACGCCGCCGTAGGTATCAACGATGATCTTGCGTCCGGTCAGGCCGGTATCGCCATGAGGTCCGCCGATTTCGAATTTGCCGGTTGGATTGATGTAGTACTTAACTTCAGCCTTGAAGAATTCAGCCGGAATGACTTTGTGGGATACTTCTTTAACTGCTTCTTCCAGCTGTTCAATTTTCATCTCGGGAGTGTGCTGGTGTGAAACAACGATTGCTTCAACCTGAACCGGTTTGCCTTCGCGGTAACGGAAAGAAACCTGGCTTTTTGAGTCGGGACGCAGGAAGTTGTATTTTTCCGGCTGCTCTTTTCGCAGACGCGCAAGTTCTTCAACGATGCGGTGGGAATAGAGAATTGGAGCAGGCATCAACTCGGGAGTTTCGTTGGAGGCGAATCCGAACATCATGCCCTGGTCTCCGGCACCCTGTTCCTTGTAAAGTCCGGCGCCTTCGGTAACGCCTTGAGAAATGTCCGAAGACTGTTTATGGATGCATATCATAACTTTGCATGAGTCGGCGCAAAATCCTACGCCTTCTTCATTGTATCCGATCTTGCGGACGGCTTCGCGGGCAACTTCTTCCCAGTGAACTTTAGCATTGGTAGTGATTTCGCCGGATATAACAATCAAATCAGTGGTGGTCAAAGTTTCGCAGGCAACACGGCTTTCCGGGTCCTGAGCCAAACAGGCATCAAGAATTGCATCAGAAATCTGGTCGCAGACTTTATCAGGATGTCCTTCGGATACTGACTCCGAAGTAAAAACGTGTTCAGCATGAATTTTGCTCATTTTTTTGTCCTTTATTTAGCAAATGAAAATAGCTTTTTTTATCAATACACAAGGTATTAATATACTCCCTGAATATATAATATTCAAGTAGCGTGAATGTATATAATAGGATGATGGATAATTATTAAAGTCCCCGTTGTTTATGCAGATTTACAGCATATAAATAAAGAAGTCGAATAAGTATCGAATTTAATGAAGGCTGGAGTGTTCTGCTTTGTTCAGCCAAGGCCAAGCTTATTAATGATTACCCGCTGAATTTCTTCAATACTCTGCTCGTTTGTCCGCACATGCAATTCTGGATTCAACGGGGATTCGTAAGGGGAATTTACCCCGGTAAAATCGGCGATTTCTCCAGAGTCGGCCTTTTTGTATAGACCTTTGGGGTCGCGCTTTCGGCATTCTTCAATTGGCGTGTCAACAAAGACCTCGACAAAGTTGTCTTCTCCGATTATTTTTCTTGCGTCATCGCGGTCTTCACGGTATGGAGAGATAAAAGCGGTAATGACAATTAGGCCGGCATCATTCATCAATCTGGCGATTTCCGCTATTCTGCGGATATTCTCTTTGCGATCGGCCGGGCTGAAACCGAGGTCCCGGTTAATCCCGTGTCTGATGTTATCTCCATCGAGAACATAGCAGGCTCTCCCCATGCTCATGAGTTCATTCTCAAGCGCAAAGCCGATGGTGCTTTTACCGGAAGCGCTGAGTCCGGTAAACCATAAAGTAACCGGTTTCTGCCCGAGCAGGGCCATGCGTTCTTTATTCGTGACCGCGCTTTCATGCCAGGTAATGTTCTTGCTTTTGGGCTCTGATGTCATACGGGGCGCTGCCTTGCCGGAGCGTCGAATGATCATCCCAGCCGCAACCGTATTATTCGTAATCGTGTCGATCAGGATAAAACTGCCGGTATTCCGGTTTTTGTAATATTCGTCATAAGCAATTGACTTGAGCAGCGAAATTTTTACGCGGCCTATCTCATTGAGCTGAAGTGTCTCTGTTTCCTGACGATGCAGGGAGTCAGGATTTATTTTATATTTCAGGCCTGATACTGTACCGCGTAGAGTCTGGGTACAATGCTTGACCAGATAGTGCCGGTCAAGTACCATTTTATCTTCACTCATCCAGACAAGCATAGCCTCAAGCTCCTGTCCGGAGTCCGGCAGATTGCTGACGTGAGTGATCATGTTTCCGCGGCTGATGTCAATTTCATCCTCCAGGGAGAGGGTGACGGACATGCCGGAGTATGCTTCTTCAAGTTCACCGTCCATGGTCAGGATGCTTTTAACTTTAGTTTCCTTGCGCGACGGGAACACCGTAATCCCATCGCCTTTGCGGACGACTCCGGATGCAACAGTTCCGCAGAAGCCGCGGAAATCCTGGTTGGGACGATTTACATATTGAACCGGGAAACGCATATCAATCAGGTTTCGTTCAGAATCAATATAAACATTCTCCAGAAAGCTTAAGAGCGGGGCACCGTCGTACCATGGCATATTGGTTGATTTTGTAACTACATTGTCACCCTTCAGCGCACTTATCGGGATGAAGGTCATGTCGGTGACGTTAAGCTTTCTTGCAAAGTCGATGAATTCTTCCTTAATATCGTTATAGACATCCTCCGACCAATCGACCAGATCCATTTTGTTTACCGCTACCACAATATGGTGGATTCTGAGCAGAGATGAAATAAAACAATGGCGTCTGCTTTGGGTGAGAATGCCGTTCCTGGCATCAATAAGGATGATCGCCAAATCAGCCGTCGAAGCTCCGGTAGCCATGTTTCGGGTGTACTGTTCATGGCCCGGAGTGTCAGCTATAATGAATCTGCGCTTTGGCGTTGAAAAGTAACGGAATGCTACATCGATAGTGATGCCCTGCTCGCGTTCGGCCTTCAAGCCATCGGTTAGTAGTGCATAATCAATTTCTTCACGCCCCAGCTTTTTTGAATCACGGTGCATTGCTTCAAGATGATCACTGTAGATTGATTTGCTATCGTGCAACATGCGGCCGATCAAGGTTGACTTTCCATCATCCACGCTTCCGGCAGTAGAAAAACGCAGCAATTCAGATTCCGTAGACTGGCGCAGCAGGTCTTCGACTGATTCGGTTATTTTTTGAGTGTTAGTGTTCATGAGTTGAATCTTGTTCCCAGGCAGAGGAATCCCTGGTCATTGAGCAGGGTCTCTTTATTATACTTTAATTCTTTATTTTCGCTATTGCCTTCATATACGACTCCGCCGGCTGCCAAGACAATGGCATGGGCTGCCGCCGAATCCCATTCCCAGGTCGGTCCGGCGCGATAATAAATGTCCGCTTCACCTTCTGCAACCAGGCAGAATTTCAAGCTGCTGCCCATGCTGGTGCTTTTAGTCGCATTATACTTTTTCAGAATTACATCTTCAGATTCACTCGCATGGGATTTGCTTCTGACCGCGGTTACTTCTTCAGAAATCTTACAGGGAAGCTTCTCCATTGAGCCTTCAAGTATTTTCAGCGCGCCGGTTTCATCGCCGACATAAAGCCATTTTCTGGCCGGGGCATAAACAACGCCAAGAACCGGCTTCCGGTTTTCGATCAAGGCAATATTGACGGTGAAGTCCTTTTCCTTACGGATAAACTCTTTGGTTCCATCCAGCGGATCGATCAGCCAGAAACGGTGATACGCTTTTCTCGTCTCATAATTAACCAGTTCTTTATCCTCCTCGGAAATGATCGGGATGTCAGGAAACAGTTTTTTGAGAGCGGATATAATATGGTCATGTGACAACTTATCGGCCAGGGTTAACGGGGAATCGTTTCCCTTTAGCTCAAAATCAATTTCGGTACTTGAATAAACCTGCATTATTTTATCGCCAGCAACGATAGCAGTATCGCAGAGTTTTTCTATCATTTCAGCTTCCATAGATTAAAAATATCCCTCTTCTTTTTTCTGTTCCATTGAGCCGTCCTGATCGTGGTCTATTACTCGGGTAATGCGCTCACTGTTTCTCTCGCACATAGTCTCGGCAATGATTTCATCAAGAGTGGTTGCATCTGACTTTACAGCACCAGTACACGGCCAGCAACCCAAAGTTCGGAAGCGGCACACCACCTCTTCAATATGTCCGTTTTCAGGGATCGGAGTAATCCCTTCTTCGTACGGAATAAGCAGGTTGTCTTGTACTATGACTTTGCGTTTTTTAGCATAATAAAGCGGATTAATCGGAATGTTTTCTTTTTTGATATAGCTCCAAATATCAAGCTCTGTCCAGTTTGAAATTGGGAATACGCGGATTGATTCGCCTTTGTTGATTCGTCCATTGTACAGAGACCAGAGTTCCGGCCGCTGATTTTTTGGGGCCCATTGTCCGAACTTGTCACGAAAGCTGTAGATGCGTTCTTTGGCACGGGACTTCTCCTCATCGCGTCTGGCCCCGCCGAAGGCTGCGTCGTATTTTCCCTCTTTAAGAGCCTCAAGCAGCGCCTGGGTCTTCAACTGGGCGCAACATTTCACGGTTCCGGTATCCCATGGATTGATCCCGGCATCAAGCGCTCTGGTGTTGGTTGAGACGTGCAGATCTACATTCATTTCATCCCGCAGTTGGTCCCTGAACTCGATCATTTCTTTGAATTTATAGGAGGTGTCGACATGAAGCAGTGGGAAAGGCAAATTAGCCGGGGCAAAAGCTTTTCTAGCCAGATGCAGCATTACAGAGGAGTCTTTGCCGATTGAGTAGAGCATTACCGGGTTTTCAAACTCAGCGGCTACTTCACGAATTATGTGTATACTTTCGGACTCCAGACGCTGGAGTGTGTTCATCCCGTAATGGGGTGTTTTCATTATAGCTTAATCCTGATTAAATAGTTTAATGGCAAAACTGTTGGCAAAAAAACGCCGGATATAACAACAGAATATAGTTTAGGATCAGATGAAAGTCAAGCGCGACGTTAGACTCCTTGTATTGAGCAGGATGGATTGTGGTAGTTATATATAACTCCCTGTATGATATTTCGGGCAATAAAATCCTTTTATTGTGTTGTTATGCTTGATTAATAATATAATTAGCAATCAATAATATGTTGATGACTTATTTATTGAGGTCACTTATCGTATTTTTCTTTCAAATAACTCAAAGCGTAGAGATAGCTTAGGGTTCGTGCGACAAAAGCTGGCCAGAGGCGAAGGAATATCGTCGAATCTTCCTGCTGTCTGCGGTTTTCTCTCAAACTGGCCGCAGTCTCGTTGTCGGGGTTGAGGCGGTGCTGCATCAGGATTCTGGAAATGAAGGTGAAAGAACCTTTTATGTTGGCTATATTCAACCATGCGTCCCAATCCAGGTTAACCGTAAAGTCCGGGTTGAATTCGAAGCCTTCGAGGTTTGATTTATTGAAAGACACTGCCGGGCAGCAGATCGAGTTGCCGGGATAAAGGATCAATTTCTTAATTAATGTGCTCTTCCAGCTTTTTTTCAGATAGAAAGGCCAGAGCAGCAGTCTTTTGACAATCAGGCAGGCAGTATTTTTCCGTTGCGTTTCGGCCACCAGTTCTTCGTAGTCGGTAAACGCGATCAAAGAGTCGGGTGAAGCATTGAGAGCGGCAATGACGCTTTCGCCGTATTCCGGTAGATAGATATCATCCTGATGGGCCAGGGTAAGCAATCCGGTTGGAGATTGATTGAATGCGAAATTCCAGTCCGAGGCGATGGAGCCGCAATGATCGTTGACTATCATCTCAATATCATATTTTCGCACTATATTTTCAATGTGACTATTGGGAGTCGAAGTTGTGATAATGATCCGACTTTTTCGGGTTTGCGCGAGAAGTGACTGAATGCAGGCCTCAAGGTATGGACTGTCTTTATAGGCTAGAACCATATAGGTATGGCAATTGTTCCAGTTTGAATTGGTTGAGTCTTGTTTCAATCGTTTAACTCCCGTTGCTGTTATCTAAATTCACTGGTTTGAAATCAAGCCAGTCTTCAGAAAGATCTCGACCCAGAATTCCGGATAGTATTTCGACCTGATCCTTTAGGTCGGCTGCCATTGTTCTGCGCATTTCCATGGATAGAGGGACTTTGTTGATATTTTTCCCTTTATGTATTCGGGAGACCGTTTTTGCCGATATTCCAAGAAAGCGAATAGTGTTATTTGCCAGTTTGTAAAGAAATCGATTATTGGTAATTAGCATGAAGATGAATTTCATGAAAGCGTTCCGGTGTTCTCCTGCCTGGTTTACCACTTCAAATTCAGTTTTTCCGTCATCCTCAACCCCAATGAAATCAAGAACATTCAGATAAACCTCGCGGGGATTCCTTATCATATCTTCAAGTGTGATTAGCAGGACTTTGTCACGCTGGACCATGGACAGAAGCCGCTGCAATTGAGTGCCGGTTGAGGCTACCTGTTTAAGGTTTCGAATAGAACGCTTATCGAACGCTTCGCGGTTCCAGGCCGCAGTGAAATCCTCTTCCGATTCGTATCCGCAATGTCGGAGTTGCAGGAAGAAGGAGTAGACCTGATCAATAGGATTGCGGAGCATTACAATGAATTTAGCTTGAGGATTAAATTCAAGGATATTTTTAACTGCAGTGTCTGAATAAATATAAAGAACGGAACCTTCTCCAGTTACTTTGTGCTCCGTATTCCTTTTGAAGCACTTGGCATATTCTTCCCGGGTGAAAGCGTATTTTGGTTCAAAATTCTCGTCCGCAAAATATGCCGGCTCTTTCGGGTAGGCAAAGCATATTTGGGAATGCTGCGAAAGATATTCGGCAAGTGAGGAGGTTCCGCATTTTGCGGCTCCAGCAATAAAAAAGTCAACATTCAATTTTTTATTGTCTAATTTCGGCATATAATCCTAATTGTGTGTGTTGATACAATAATTCGGCGCTGTATCAGTATTAATTACATATAAATACGTATACAACTTTTTAGACTGATAAGTCATTGTCAATTTATGACGGGAACAGGGCATAATTTATCACGCATAGCTCCAAAAGTCAACGACGCATTTTTTTTTCGAACAAAGTCCCTCTAAACACATTAAGTGGCAGCTGCGGGGGGAACATGTCAAAGAACCATATATATTTTATGAGAAGCATGCAGAACACTCTGAAAGTATCGTTTCTCTCTTCAATTTTCCGGTAATAAATGAAAATTAAATAATTGTGCAGACCAGGCTGTTTTAGTTGATTATTGAGTAATTACTGACTCTCTAAGCTTATTCTCTAATTTAATTTTTTTATTCAGGTATGTTATTACGTATATGATTGAAAGTAAGGCCATTATCAGATAAGTAGCAGCGGTCGCCAGCGCCGCACCGGTATAGCTTGAAGCGGAAATTAGAATTATGTTCAGAACTAAGTTATTCAGCAGGCACAATACAATAATAACGGCTGCTGCTTTTTGTTGTCCGCCGGAATTCATCGCGTTAATATTGAAATTGGCGATAGAAAAGAAAACCATCCCGACCCACAGTATTGTTGCCGCCGGGGCTGCTGCGATGAATTTTTCGTCAAACAGGATTTTAATTATATCCTCTCCAAAAAATGCGCCGATAAATATAAAAACCGGTAGTGCAAGCAACATGCCCAGATTCGCAATAATACATGATTTTCTGATTCCGGCGTAGTCTTTTTTTTGATGCATTTCGGCGACGATCGGGGTGAATATTGCCGGGAATACAAAAAAACTTTGGGCAATCTGCATAATCGGTAGAGCTATATTGTACATCGAGACGGCTTCAAGTCCCTTCAGCAGGGTCAGGCATGCCGTATCCATGTAATACATCAGAGACATTCCAGCCGCGGATATGGCGATCCAAGTGCTTATCGAAAATATCTCATTTATCATTTTCCTGTCAAGGCTGGATGGCGGCTTTATTTTTAATTCATATTTTTTTGTAAGGATCGGGGCCGCAATTATCGCGGTTACAATGCTGCCTACTACAAATGCTGCGATGCAGTAGTTCAGACCGTATTGTCGCGCTCCAGTCAGCACCATAATCAGGATTATTAATGCGGAAATATTACGGAGCAGTTGTTGGGTCGAAAACGATTTTTTTGCCGTAACGACGCAAAAGAAGATACCCTCCAGGGATTTCGAGATAATCAGCGATAAAATCAGCATTAACGGAAGATTGCCACCCGGATACTTCATGTAATACCTGGTAATATATGGTGAAGACAGCTCCAGGATAATAAAAACAACGACCGCCAGAGTCAGCTTGATATAAAAAGCGTGAGAGAATATTTTCCCGGCTTCCCGGCTGTCCTTTTTGGCAAAACATTTTGCTAGCAATATTGTCGTCGACTGAGTCATGCCCAGGTCAAGGAATATTATTATTGGCATAACTAGCGCGAATGCGCTGTAAATGAAGCCGTAATCATTCTCTGATAAATTAAGAGCCAAAGTGCGTCTGATAAAATAATTTATAATTCCCAGTATGCCCGCTCCAACCAGCGAGACGGCACTACCTTTTGCAAATGATTTTAATTGTTTCTTATTCATATAAATAATTTGGTGTTAATTAAGCAACAGTCCCGGAGATGCACTTTGCCCGTAGCATTTTAACATCGATGGCCATTGGACATGGAATTTATCTGCAAGCGGATAAATAACTCTCCCCGTAATTGACTGGGTTTCAATTTGAGCAGAGCGTTCGATGTATATTACTTTGGTCAGAAAGAGCATTTTTCCAAAATAAACGAATCGAATTACTACCTCTGATCCGGTAGAGATTCTCAGTTTAGGCCGATACCTAATAGAGGGGATTATCTTTTTTAAAAACAATATATTTGTTCTGATTATCCCAATTAAAGAAATGTTGAATGTGGGCACTCTCTAATATTTCCCTTCAATAGATTTATCGTCAACGCTGAAAATAGCGATAGTTCCACCTGGTCTTCATCAAACTTGGGTTTGAATAACGAAAGCCCGGTTAAAAAGACCTCCTCAGGAGACAATTTAAAAACCGTTTTTTCATGAGACAATATAACAATCTATTCTTTACAAAACAGTAATATAATATTTATTTATCCTAAATCAAGTACATACAACCAGATCAATTGCGGAGTATCAGTTATAGGAAGTTTTTTCATACATTATATTTTTTACTTATAAAATTATGTTAAGGAGCATGATTAACAGATTTATCACCAGTCAATATGAACACACTATAATCGTTGTTATCCAATGCCAGTTGCATTTGTCTGCACTTTTTATATTTTTCGTAAAGAAAAAATGGTATGCCGCGATCATAAAATTTACCCTTGTATTGGTAAAGAAATCTTTTTGTTACGACTATTGCTCCGATGTTGTCAAAATGCATCTTTTTTTTATTCTTCTGAGATAGCAAGAATGACAACTTGTCATGCCAAAAAATCTTTCTCTTGAGGTAAAATGTTCCATAACGGGTTTCGTTCCAAATTATTTTCCGGTCCTCCGGAATATTTTTCAGAACTCTCAATACCTGTGTGTCTGAGGCTGAATTTCTGCGCTTTTTATACACATAAGCAAGAATCAGGCTTTGCTGTATTAACGCGACAAAGGTAAGAATTATAATAAGTCCTTTAAGCGGAGTTTTCATAAGCGATGCGGTTAGACTGATTACTCCGACTGCTATCACAATGCTCCAGTATCTAATGGTTAACCGTCCCAGCGAGAACGATGAAATAATTCCGATGGTTATTATGAAAATAAAGGGCAGAGTGTAATTTTTTTCCCAGAAAAGAATTATTTTGCGCCTGTATCTGCCAAGAGCCAGAGAAATAATAATAAAAAATGCAAGGCAAGCGAAAACCCCTCCTGTCCATATTAACATATCATTTATCGGCAGTCCCTTTGCTGCCAGGCCTGAATGGGTAATTAAGACATTTTCTGGAGTCTGGATTTTAGCTGGATCAAAAGACCGTGCATATGCATCGTCCATTCCAATGCATACATACATTCTTATTACGCCGGGTAAAATAATTACTAAAAATATAGTTGCGAATGTGCAAAGTGATATCAAGGATCTTTTTATGTTTTTACCTGTATGGAGATAGATGTAGATGGAAAAAACAATGAAAAAAGGCACCAACTCTATTACGCCTGTTCTTTTGCTATACCAAACTCCAACACAGGCTAAAATTGCGCTGAAAAATCTTTTTTTCATCAAAAAGAATATAGATAGAAGAACGAAAAATGCACAAATAACATCAATAAAGCATAATATGGAAGTAACGTTTAGCATAGGAGTTGATGCAGCAAATATCAGCGCACATTTTGCCGTTAAATCTGAATTTGTCCGTATATAGGTTATTTTATATGTTAGAATCAGAATTCCGGTATAAAAAAAACATTGAATAATTTGGGCTGTAAGCGGTATGTTGCCATTAACAACATGCCCAAGTGCCTGGACCAGAAAATACCATAGGAATGATTCTCTGAATGGCTCCCCGTCAAAACTTGAAGGCATACTGCCGGATTCGTACCACAACTGGGCAACCCGTATGTGTGAAATACCATCGTTAAATCTCGGAACGGTCAATAAGCCAGTAGATATGATTGAAATAGCGAAAATGAAGGTAATAAGACGCCAGTCAATTTTAAGTAATAGTAGGGCGTTTTTTTTAATTATTCCTGATAACATATTCGTGACTCTTTGCATCTTTATTTTTCCTGAACATAGCAGGTTTTATATATTTTAGTAAGGCAATTTGCAATATTTATATGCCAGATCTTTTTCGATATATTAAAATCTTCATCCCCGTGCCTTTTGCCATGTCTCGTTTTCATATTCCCCTAGAATCTCCAGTGTTTTATCAATGGGCTAACCATCGCGGATAATGTATTCAAGCTCAGTCCCCCCCCATGCTTGGATAAGATGTTCTCAACCGTCTGACAAATATAATTTACGCAATTTTTAGCGGTGGTAATAACCAATATCTTCATTATTTTTTATTGCTTTCATTGAGTTTATCTAAACGTTCCCGGAGCAACGCAATCTCCTGTGCCATGGCGCGGATTTTATCGGTTTGTCGCGAGAGAACTACCGAATATTGGATCAGGATCATGATCACTGCCGTCAACATTACCAGAAACAAAAAAGCCGG
>MDTD01092607.1_pt1 | contig 10926 bp, 1 predicted proteins | sample 811221 | NCBI WGS metagenome assembly MDTD01 (sample SAMN05326646, study PRJNA326480) | marine metagenome | isolation source: seawater | place: Pacific Ocean: South West | collected 2011
GCGGGCCCGCCCGGCGCGGGGGGCGCGGGGGGCGCGCCCGACCCTTCCGGGGGGGCGGCGGGCCCCGGGGTGAAGGCGGGGACGGGGCCCGGGGCGGGGGCGGGGCCCGGGGCGGGGGCGCGGGCGGGCTTCGTGGCCTCCGCGGCGCCCCCCGGGGCGCCGTGGGAGGGGCCGCCCGAGGGGTCGGGCCCCCCGCGCCCGCACACCTTCGGGCAGCAGCATTCGAGCAATGAGCCGCAGGTCCGCGGCACCCTCCTGCCCCCCGTCCCCCCCCCCCGCGCGCGCGCCCGGACCCCCCCGGCGGCTCGCGCTCGCTCGGCGCTCCGCCGCCCGCCCTGGGCCCCGCGCGCCCCCCGCGCGCTGGCACCCGACCCCGGGCCCCCTCCAGACTCCAGCAACGGGCCCCGACTCGGCTGGACTGTCAACCGTTTTGGGCGCGCAGTTCAGGCCCCGCCCTGGCTGTTTGGGGGGTGGGGGGGGGCAAACGAGCGGTCCCGGCCGCCCGTGCGGGTTGTCGCTGCTGGCGGAAGTGTGCGCGCGGCGGGCGGGCGGATGGGGGCTCGGCGGCTCACCGGAGGGACCTTCGACTGACGAGTGCATCGTGCAGACGCCGGCATCGGGGAAGGGGGGGCGGCAGGTGAGCTGGTCGGGGGCCTTCGCCGAGGGCTCGTGGGAGGGGCGCGCGTCAGGCTCGGAGGGCGAGGACGAATCCGGCGGGAAGGCCCCCCGCCGGCCCCTGAGCGCTCAGCTCATGGTGAAGGTGGCCAACTGGGACAAGAATTTGACGAAGGGTATGGAACTCGGGCGGGCGGGGTCGCGCGGCGCTGGAGACGGATCCCGGGGAGGCTCCCGCTCTCCCCGTTCGGCGGGCGGGCGCATACCCACGGAGTTGGAGACGGGGATGCCCGCCCCCGGGCAATTCGAGGCGCTGGGGCGGATCCCCACTTCCCCGTTGCCAGCTCGCCTGTCGAGTCGCCCGTCCACTGCTCCAGTGAGGAGCAAACGGTTGGCCGAGAAGTGGGGACACCTCAAGGGCCCCCCCACCACCCACGAAGCCGTGACAGAAGACATGCGCTACACGTTGGACCGGCTGCACACGCTCAAGGGCAAAAGGTCGGGCCGAGCCAAGTACTCCGAAGTGCAGATGCGGCACCAGCTGTCCTACGGGCTGCCTCGGAAGCTGCACGAGCCGCATTTCGAGGGCTCCGACCACGGCGTAACGCACCTCACGGTGCTGGCGGAAAGGGAGCTCTTGTCGAAGAAAATACCGGCCTTGATGTGCGTCATGGAGCGCAGGATAACCGGGAACTGCATGAACCTGGCCAACAGCAACTTCTCGGCCCGCCTGCTCGAGACCATGAAGGCGAGTCTAGCGAAGCACCCGGAGGTGTCGGAACTGCGCCTCCTCGACAACAACCTGGCCCAGGACTTCTGCCAGGGGCTGGTCGAGGTGCTTCAGGAGACGCAGAATATCACAAACCTCGACCTCTCCCGAAACAAACTCCGGGGCCCGGACGTCAAGACGCTCTGCAAGATCATATCCCATGGTAAGCTCGTGGCCCCGCTCGAGAAAGAGAGCGACCGAGAGGCGTTCCTCCCCGAAAGCCCAGTACTTTCGGAGCAGGAGGAGGAAGCCGCGCTCCAGGCCGACGTAGAAGCGAGAAGACTAGCGGAGATCAACGCGGCCCTGTCAGAGTCCAGGTTTCAAGACTTGCGGTCGCACAGGGTCCGGAACTTCTTCTTGCACACGCTCAACCTCTCCCACAACCCCATCGGGTGCGCCGGCGCGCAGCAGCTGGCCAAGGCTCTACGGCGGAACAGAATGGTGACCGAGCTTGACCTCTCCGGCTGCAGGATTGGGCGGAACGGCTGCAGGGCCCTCACTGACGCGCTCACCGAAAACGACACCCTCAAATCTCTGAAGCTGTCTTGGAACAATTTCGGGGACAGCATGAGCGCGAGCTGCCTGGCGGCCATGATTGCCGGGAACCGGTCCCTCGCGCGCCTTAGGCTCGTCATGGTGGGGCTGGGCGACGCTCATGGGGCCGCCCTCGCGAAGGCGATGGGGGAGGACGCGGGCCTAAGGGAAATCTATCTCAGCGACAACAAGCTCGGCCCGCGCTTCTGCCACGCCATCGGAGAGTCCATGAGGAAGAATGCGCACTCCGTCTTGGAGAAGCTCGATATTTCGATGAACCCCCTGTCGTTCCACGGGGCCCAAGAAGTCATGTCCGCGTTCAAGGAGACCTTGAGCATGAAGGACCACAAAGTGAGGCACATCAACATCCAGGGGTGCTCCTTCCACCATGAAATCAGCTCTGAGGCTGATTACAAGCAGGCATGCAGCACGAAGGGCGAAGTCGAGGAAGGGTGGTATCGGCTCGACCTGTCGGTACCCGCGCAGCGAGAGGTGGCTACGACCTTGGCCAATGTCTGGAATGAGAGCGGGGCCCGGACCTGGGAGTATTCGAGCTTCAACGGGCGGCCTTTTAACCTCAGCGAGGGCCTCAACTGGCCGAAAAGGATGCCGAAAAAGGGGGAGCTCATCCTCGACTTCCGCCCCCCGAGAGACTTCCCCATGGATTCCAGTCTAGAAGCCATGCCCAACGACGTGTTCAACTACCTGTGGCACCAGGCCGAGCTGAGCAATGACACTTGGAAGATCTCAGTCATGAAGGTGCTCTGCCACGATTTCTGGTTCACCTGTTCTCAGGCCAGCAAGATCATCTCGTCCTTCACCATCTCGCAGCTGCGATTTCTCGCCGGACAGTGCGTGCTCAGCCGGATCGTAGACTGTGGGGAGATGCATGACCTCAAGGTCGCCTTCCTAGACAATGAGTGGGAGCTCCTCATGCGATTCCACGGTTGCAACCAGGAGTACGTCAAGAACAACCCCACCGGGCACTACAGGCTGAACTTGGGCCTAGGCCTGGGCATTTACCAGCTGAATTCCTTCAAGAAGCACAGCGCGCGACAGGCCAAGCTCAAAGCGTGGCCGGGCAGCCCGTTGTACTACAACACCTGGAGGAATGTGAAGGTCAACGGCAAAGAAGTTCCCCGGGACACCGACTTCGCAACCTTTGAGTTTCCCGAATCCGCGATAGTCGAGTTGGACTACGTGTCTCATCTCGAGCCCATCGGGGAGCACATCCCTCCAATTGTCTTGAAGCTGGCCTGCAAGATCCTTCGTGAAGATTTCGAATCCTTCAGCATGTTCAAGAAGAAGGTCCTCAGAGAGCTGCGATTCTACAGGAAGATCACAGCTCTTGACGCCTTGCATGCCCACCCCAATGCGGCCGAGACACAGCAGGAACCTGCCGCGGCGGAGGTTCGGCAGTCCCTCCAGAAGCTCACCATCAACCAGAGAGGCCATCTCCTGTCGAGCATCCGGTGGCTGGCTTCTTTGTTTGTGTTCAAGAACCATGAAGTTGCCCGGGTCCTGAAGAACTCAGCTCGTTCGGTCGATGATTTCGTCACCGCCGGAACCTACATGTTCTCAAGGATCTCCGACAAGCACCAGTTCAAGACGGTGCTGAAAGAGATGCCCCACGAAGCGTGCCACCGCACGCTGACGCACATCGGCTTCCTGCGGATCATCCATGCCCCGACCGCGTACGGTCTCTACTTCAAATTGCGCATGGGAGTCCCTGAGGAAAGAGAGTACTGCAACATCATCATTAAGCATGTGGTACGCTACAAGGGAACGACTGAGCTAGCTGGCCTAAGGTTGAACGGGAATCTCGTACAGAACGTGCAGTACGACTCAAGTCTGTGGAAGCTCATCTCAGGGCAACTGTACGACTCGGTGGTGTCCGAGGAGGGGGGCGGAGAAGCCGGCAGGGGCAGAAGCAGCAGCGGCACCAGCAATGTCGTCGAATTCCTTCTCCAGGGGCCCGACGCGGACGGCAGGGCGATTCAGAGCGCCATCCGCATCCAGGCCCAATGGAGGAACTGGGTGCAGCGGAAAATCTTCTTCAGGAAGAAAATTGCCTCCCTCACGATCAAAATTCACCTGTACAGGAATCTGATTGTTGCTGGGCAAGAACACCGGGAACAGTTGGAGCGCGAGAGGTTGGAGGAGGAGAACCGCCTCAAGTTGAGGAGGATGTGGAAAGAGCGGATGCGCTGCAACCTCTCTTTGGCCGTCCACCGCCAGGAAACCATCATTCGGTCCTACTACAAGACAAGCCGCGACAAGGTTACTGGCGTCATCCGTGGCAACCTGACAAGCATGGAACACATTCGGCGGGGGAGTGGGGGGGGCAAGTGGACGCACGGGGTTGTAGAAACGGGCCTCACGCCAAAGGCCAGGCGCGATTCCAACGCTCAACTACAGAAAACTGCACAATCTTGAATAAAATACAGTAGAACTTACCAAAAATAATACTCAATCAGATATTATTTCCCTCTACTTTTTACCCCATCGCTTCGGGTTGCGTCAGTTCCGTGGACCCACCGGAGACTCGTCGTTGCCGCCGTCACGGCGGGAGGCGCCGCTTACCTTCGGCGCGACCCCAAGCCAAGTCATGTCACATGGAACGCCATTCTCGGACTACCTCCCGAGGTCGGACGAGAGGCGAGCCAGAGCAGACTTCTGCGAAAAAGGGAGGGCAGAGACTATCTGCGCGTGGACGCCGATGAGATGCCCCTGCACCTCGGCCTGCGTCGGAGGACGGTCCAGCTCCGCCACGAAGTGGCTCTCCAAGACTGAGAGCGCGCCCTCTGCCGTGCATAGCATCTGCGGGTACCCACAAGCCTCCATGAGGAGCTGCCCAGCAGCGTAGTGGTGCCCCTCGGCCGACAGCACGGCCACTGCGCGATTGATGAGCGCGCTGCTGTTTGAAGGGCCCGACGTGGACGGAGACCCCGGCGCAGGCTTCGCCAGGCTCGCTCGGAAATCAGAACCATGCGCACTGAAAAAAACCTTTGAGAACAGTTCAGTGTTCAGCAGAAGCTCCAGGAAGATTTGGTTCTTGGACAGATGAAGACCCGCAGTTCCAGGATCGGTGCCTAGGAACGCGTCGAGTGCTGCCGACGCTAGCTCCTCCCGGTTCAGCAAAGCTGCGACTTCGAAAGCGAGTATCCCCGTGGCGTCCACTTCTCGGGCAGCTGCCACGAGCCTTTCACACTCTCCCGGTTCCATTGAGAGCAAGCCACGTGCTATGTGGCTGTCAATGATCTCCATGGCAGGGAGGCCGTGGTCGCACCGGAGCATGCGGTCGAACAGAGTCAACCAGCTGCCATGCAGCGCGCTGACTGCTTTCCACTCGTCGTCGAGGCCCCAACCGTTGTCCGACTCATCTGAAGACTTCTCTGAAGCCTCGTTGGAAACCCAATGGCCCTCCCAGATCCCAAGGAGGTCCCCGAATTTGGAAAAGCCAGTTTGAGTGTCGCACTTCTGGATGGCTTCAGCCAAGGCAGCTTCGGCAGCCGCTTGGGTTTCGAGGTCGCTCGCTGATAAACTTATTGCAACGTCCTGGCCGAGCACGGAAAGAGACTGAGACAGGAGCAGGGCGCTGCGGGACAGCTCCTGCTGAGCCGGGGCGCTCCAGCCAGACCAGCCGCCCTTTACCAGAGTGTCCTGCATCTGGAGCACTGCGAGGCGGGTCTCTTCCATCCTGGGGCCTTCAGAGTGGAAGTCCTGCAAGGCGGACCACGTTTGCAACCGCACCTTACGGACAAGGGAATCCAATGCTTCAGCCTCCTCAGGGGGCATGGGCGAAGTGTGGCCAGCGCTGTTCAGCACACATTCCAGAGAGTCCGCAAGGTTGAAGAGGGATCTTTCGTCCAAGCATTCCTGGAGGCGAGCCAAAAGACCCTCCAAGACTTCGGAGAGCAAGATATCCACGTTTGTTGCCGCTTCCCACTTCTCTCCAGCGGGGGCGTGAGGAATCCCCTTCAAGCGGGCCCCGAGCAAAGACAAAGGCCGCAAGTCGGCGCCCATGAGCAGCTGGTCCTTGACAACTGAGTATACATCCGCGCTCAGGTCGATCACCCCATACAGGGCTTCGACCACGGGGTCGAGGAGAAGGTCCAGCCTCTGCACGTTTTCCACTACGAGGAGAAATGATAATTGCGTCTCTGCCACCTCCTGAAAGTTCTTGAAGGCATTGTCCTTTGCCGCCTTGTCAGATCTATTTTCGAGAGAGGCGAGCACGGTCCCGATGATCTCCTTCCTGGTAGGACCCCGCAGCAGCAGAGGATCACTCGGAAGCGAGAGCCCGGCTCGGCTGAAAAAGTCTCCGGATGCAAGAGATCGCCCAAAACACGTGTAGCCCAGAATATTTTCCAAACACTCCCAATCCAGGCGGGGGGCATAGGCTTCGAGCACTTCTACAAATCTTCCCAGTGATCCAGAGCCGCCACTGTGCAAGGACTGGAAGTTCTGAAGGAGCGAAAACAACAAAACCCCGCTCTTGTTGATCATCCCATCCCCAGTATCATCGGAGAAGGACATTTTGTCTACAGAGAGAGCGGCATTCATGATGTCGTCGTCTGAATCGAAGCTCGTGTAGAAGGCCATGAGGGCGGCCGGCTCCACAGGGCGCGTCCCGAGGTCGAGTTCGCAGAGGAACTTTAAGTTCGGAACTTCTTGAAGCTCCCCAAAGTCTACGCAGATCCCAGACCATTTCTTCGCAAACTCCAGATCTAGGCCTCCGGGTGCATCGGGGCCGCCGGCGGGTGCCCGTGCTGTCGCCAACTCGAGGCAGACAGCGACAGAGCTAAAGAGGGAAGCCAGCCTTTCCCAGTCCTTGCCTTCGATACCTTTGTAGACCTCCCCCCACAGGAAGCCGGACGCTCCTCCTCTGGAAGCCAGGCCAGGCAGAGCAACGTTGATGAGGTCGTCCCTGAGGGTCCTCGGGGAAATCCCCTCTTCCCAGAAGACGCATGAAACATAGTGGCGCTCAAGTGCTGGAAGGTCAGCAGCATATGTTTTCACCAATGTCCGCACACACTCCCACAGGCTTGCCACGAGGGAGACGTTTCGCAGTTTGGCCAGATGCTGCACAAGATTTTTGAAGGAGGTTTGCGAGGGTGTCCCATCTGAGGTGAAGAGGTCCCCGTGCGCCTGCAGGTCTGGGACAGCCTCAGCCATCCACCTTACGTCGGCTATTGCCGACAGCTTCTTCTGCAGGGCAGGGACAATCTCAGACCAGGGCGAGCCTCCCTCTGAGCCGCGCTTGGCTTGAATTTGCTCATATATCTTCCGGGGCACAGTGAAGATGCTCACGGCGTCCGCGGCCCCACAGAACTCTCCATCGTGAGCGCAGCAGAAGCAGAGTAGCAGCAGCAAGGCGCGCTCCTTCCCCACTATCGTTTGTTGGCCCTCCACAATCTGCTCAAAAACCGTAATCAGCTCATCGGTCGGGTCCAGCATGGACAAACGGGCGAGCACGAATTCAATGTCCTCGACCCATACCAAGGGATTCCTAAGCAGGTCCAAGATCTTCGTCACAATGTAATCCACATTCCTCACATCAGGCTCGTCCTCCTTCAGCTCTAGCGCCTTGAAACTTTCGAGAAGCGCCAGCAGCTTATCGGTAGGACAATGCCGAAGAGCGAACGACATCAGGGCTTCTCTTTCTCCACTGACATGCCCATCGCTCTTCGTGCAGGCCAGGAGATGGGCAAGCTCCCACGCCGGAGCGAAATCCGCGTCCATCAGTTGGCACAGCAAGTCGTGGCACTGAGAGAGGCCGCCGCTCTGGAGGGCGCTGTGCGCCACAAGCAGCTTCACCTGCTGACGTTCCTCGGGAGAATCGAGGCCCAGGGATTCTGCCAGATGGACGATCCTCTGGATGTTGCGCACAGGGTCTGGGTGCCTCTCGAGGACGACTTCAATTATGTCCATCTTGTTTGCCATGTTCCGCAGCTGAGAGGGCGCGACTTCGACGCCGAGAGAGGGAAGCTGTTTGACGGCGGCAATGGTGTCGAGCTCATGCTGGATTGCTGGCGAGTGCCTCACAATGCCTAGGCAACGTTTTGCCTGGTCGACCTGCACTGAGGACGGCGACTTCGAGGCGTAGAAGAGGTCTCGTGCAGCCGCCAGCACGAGTTTTTCGGACGACCGAGGAGACAGTTGGACGCCATCCATGCCGGCGAAAAAGGACTCAGCCAGACCGAAACTCCCACTGTGCAGCAGAGCGCGACATACCTCTTCAAGAATCATTTCCTTGGTAACTGCAGAAAAACTCAATTCCTGGAGTTGGCACAGGTTCTGCCAGAGTTGGCCCCATTGGACGGACGAAGATATCGACCTCGCAGCCTTCGTCACGGCACGCCTAAGGACTACCTTGCCCTCCGCCTGTCCATCAATTTTTTTCAGGTCGTGGATGGACATCTGGGACATCCCCAGACTCGACATGAGCTTGCCAGTCTGCGACCTGTTGGCCGTGCTGCGGAGTTTCTTCTTCAATGCCTCCCCCTTCGACGCCCCCGGGGCACCGTCCAGCATGGCGATGAGATGAGCAATGAGAGCATCGACAGGGACCCAATCCTCTGTGGACTCGCAATGGTCAATGACTTGGAGAACAGCCTCGGTATACAGTGATGGGTCGACGTCGTAGTGGAGCACCCCTGCAGTATTCGCCGCAGTAAGAAGCGTGCAGGCCCACTGAGGGTCGGAAGAGCACCTCCCTCCCGCTGCATCGCCGATCAGCTTCGCTGCGGCTTCTTGCCCAAGATTCCTATGAGCCAGAAGGAGATCCCCACAGGAGTGCAGGGCCGCCTTCAAGCTTCCCGAAGGGCATCCCCCCACGAGGATCATGAACTTCTCTTCCACGGACGACGACGCGTACTCCTCGAAAGTGGTCTCAAGGGACGGAGGCAGCGATCGATATTCGAGGGCCGAGTTGCGCAGTTCCTGCAGGTGATTCGAAGGCATCGCTTTGACGCCGCAAGACGCCAGTTTGATTGCGTACTCCATCGGCCCAAGTTGTGCAAGCTGTTTGACCCGGTCACAGTACCATCCCGACAAGCCGTTCTCGGACAAATTCGGCAGGCCCATCTGGCTGAGGAGCCCCTCCGTAATCTCTAGGGTGTCCAACTCGTTGACGGGGATCTCATCAGCACCGCACCAGAGCTCTCTCCTTTCAACCCAGTCTAGAGGCCTCACCAGCTGCTCTGCAGACGTCCCGACTTCCGGGAGAAGATGGGAGTAAGCATCCGGGTCGAGGGTCTCGGGGACCGAAGTCAGCACGTCGCACAGAAGCTTGGTCTGTTTGCCCAAGCTGAACTGGTAGTGCTCGGTCATGACCTTGAGCGCATGCATGTTGGCTAACTGAGCAAACCAAAGAGCAGCCCCAACTGGAGGAAATTCACGGAACGCTTTGTAGGCGTCGCTTTGGAAACTACCGTGATGGATGCGTGCGAGAGTGTCCAACTTATCCCGGTAGTTCAGCAATCTCAATCTCTTCTTGAAAAACCACATCTGCTCCGTCGAGATTGACATTGGAGTGTTTGCGTCGGATGTTTCTGCCGTGGCCTGTGGCCGGTAACAGTTCATCTCTTCAATGGCATAGTCCAAGAGGGCGTACTGGTCTTCGGTGGTGCTAGCGACGCACGAGCAGCACTGGTCGATCGCCCAACTGCGGTCCCGCACCTTGGCGAGGATACCATGAATCGCTGCCGCGGATGGCTCCGCTCCTGACCAGCGGGCTTTGTAAACCAGGTCTGTATCAAGACCTTCCTCTTGAGCGAGCTTTAGGGCAGACTCATAGTCCCCTTCATCGACGCGCATGCGCATCATCTCTTGTGCCGTGCGCTGGTTCATCGACAGCAGCCGCCAGGTCCCTGCGTCCTCGCCCATGATAAAAATTTGTCCAGCTTTCGCGGCACACGCTTGCAGGCGACGCATTTTCAAATTTTCTGGCGCATCGATCAGAACGTCTTGCATTGCTGGGACCTTCAGGATGCGAACACGGCCGCATTCTGCCGTAACAGCCAGCTCCTTCTCCCCCCACCACGCCCCCCCGGTCAGGCCGGAGTAAGGTGCTTCTCCCCGGCGTTCGAGAAGACAGCCAGACCCCCCCTTGTCCTGGATACTGAACACCTCCACGACCCCCGAGGCGTGTAGGACAGCAATCTCCTCCCCGAGATGGGAGAATGTAGCTTGAGAGCCGACTGGAGCGAAGCGGGGGCAGTCCGAGAGCGACAGCACTCGCTTCAGGTCGAAGCCGAGGGCAGAGTTTAGACCGAGACCAAATTTTGACACGGAAGAACTGGAGCATCCCAACTCGTGCAGGCACGTCCCCGCGTCCGGGAGCCGCCATAGGGAAACTATAGTACGCTCTGCCTTCCCGGAACCCACCACGGCGACCATAGCGCGCCTCTCACACCAGCTCAAGCAGTGGAGTGCCCCGTGCCGCTTTCGGAGGTTCAGCTTGCTCCTCTTGGCAACCGTCCCTTCTGGACCGATCTCCATCACGTGCAGGGACCCTTCGGACGTGAGCAGCGCAACTCGGGCGCCCCCAACGACGCCCCCACGGGGCTGCGGGGCCGGGAGCGCGAGAAGTGACACGGCGGTCTCGTAAGGCAGGAGCTCAGCCGCATCGGCAGACCAGACCTGTCGACCACCAGGCATCTCCAGCAGCACGAGGGCACCCTCGGAGGTGCCTGCCAGGCCGTGCCCTCCCCCGACATGCAGATCCACGAAATGGTCCCCGTCCCCCGCCCTAGCCACCACGGACGGGGCCGCCCCCCCGCCGAAACACACGACCTCCCCCCCGCAAGGGGTCAGGGCGAAGCCCTCGCAGGAGGCCCCTGCCGCCGCGCCGACAGCCCGCCCGCGGCGGGCAGGCTCCGGAGAGCCGCCCGTCCCCGGATGGGGGGGGGCGGCCGCAGGGGTCGCGTCGCCCTCCGCGTGGAGCCGCACCTCGTACATCGGCGCCGCGGGCGCCGCGCGCGCGCCCCCCCGCCCGGCCATCC
>MDTD01174757.1_pt1 | contig 10926 bp, 9 predicted proteins | sample 811221 | NCBI WGS metagenome assembly MDTD01 (sample SAMN05326646, study PRJNA326480) | marine metagenome | isolation source: seawater | place: Pacific Ocean: South West | collected 2011
ACTGCATACCCTTCATTAACGGATTTAATCAGGGCAATCAATTCATGGGCACCAGAAGCACCCATACTATGCCCTAAATAAGACTTGAAAGCTGTTATGAGAGGACGGTTTTCACCAAAGACTTCTTGGATTGCCTGTGCTTCTCCAATATCCCCTTTGGGTGTTCCTGGAGAATGGGTGCTAACCCAATCAATTTGGGAAGGTTGAATATTGGCCATTTTTAAGGCATTTTTCATGGCCGCAATAGGGGCTTCAACTTTTGGGTCCATAGCAAGAGAGTGGAAAGCGTCTGATGTGCTTCCAAATCCTACAATCTCCCCGTATATAGTTGCTCCTCTTTGCTTGGCCTTTTCGTAGTCTTCAAGAATGAGAATTCCGGCACCTTCCCCAAAAACAGTTCCTTTTCTATCAACATCAAAAGGTTTGCAGGCCATTTTTACATCATCACCTTTATATTTAGTTAAGGCGAGTTTAGAAAAGCCATAATACCAGGAGTTTTCAAATGAAGAATCAGATCCACCTGTAATGATCATGTCGTGAGATCCAAGCATAATTTCTTGAGCAGCTTGAGCTATTGCTATGGAAGCCGAAGAGCATGCGCTTGAAGCTGCGCTTGCAATTCCTTTTATACCAGACTTAATTGAAATTTGAGCTGTAACTGAATTTGGAATCATGGCAGCAAGGTGGTAATAAGAGATATCCCTTTTCTTTCCATTAGTGTATTTGTGAGCAGCATCGTTGATTGTTTCGATACCAAAAATACCAACACCCATGAGGCACCCTATTCGATAAGGGTCATAGCCAAATTTGTCTTTTTCAAAGAAGGACTGATTATGGAGTAAATCCATTGTGGCCTGAACACCAAATTTTGCAAAAAGGTCTAGGTTTTTCAAATCTTTGTGATCAAAGAATTCTTCCGAAAAAGAAAGGTTCTTAACTCTTGCTGCGAAGTGGGCCATATCTGGGTCTCCGCAAAGGTCAAACTTTTCGATACCAGTTTTTCCATTGATAAGGTTGTCCCACATTTCGTCTATATTGTTGCCTATTCCTGAAATTGAATTCATTCCAGTAATAGCGACTCTTCTCAATTCCATTACGTTTACCTTTTAACTAAATCACCAGGCTTTTTTAAGATGAGAAAGGTTCAGCCTCAGTGTTTTAGAAATAAAAAAAGCCCTACGGGCCTATTTTTTTAAGTCTTCTTTTTTAAAATTTAGAGTCAGTAATTTCGCTTAGCCGAAAAAACGATCCCTCTATTCGTGGATTTTATTAGCTTTTTTTGGGAAGGTCGATAAAATTATGGGTGAAAGTGTTAAAAAAGAGTGCATATTTCCTTGAAAGAGAAAACTCTATTTTTTTTTGGACTTTTTTAGCGAATTTTCTCCCTTTTTTTATGTGTGTTGGGTTAGTAAGGTTAGTCAGTTTTGTGATGGAGGAATTATGAAAATCCAAAATAGTACTATGAATAATATTTAATGAGTTAGAACTTAGCCTTAATTTATTTTTGAACTTTCTGTGTCTTACGAAGAGGCAGCTTTTGAGGAAAGAGTAAATTGGCTTGGCTTTTTTCAATATAAATTATTTATTTTTTATTTCAAAAATTAGTAATATTAATAAGTTATTTTTTTCTTACAGAAATCTCAAACTAAGACCTTTTTTTGGTGTAGTATTTAGTGACATTCTAAAAGTTGAGAGGTCTTGGTTAATGGGAATCTTTGCAACTATAGGTGGCTCCATAGTTTTTCACGACTTCAATGATGTGAAGTACGCTTTTGAAAAACTAAAGAAGTTAGGTGAAGTCACTGATGATGGAATGTGGATTTTGGATAAAGAAGAGGGGTCTGATTTAAAAGCATTTAGTGAATCGATGCTGACTATAGATATTCCTCTCTTTTGTTATAAAAATTTGTATTCCTCTATTAGGGAATTGATTGAAAAGTCCCCAACTCATTTGATTGTTTGGACAAGTTCAGATGGTATTTTTGAAGGAGGAGTTTTTGAAGATGGCAATTATGTTAATTACTGTCTCAAAAACTGGGGAGCGAAAAAAGGCATCCAATTGCCTGATGAACAAGATCCAGACATTGGAAAGAGGGCAAAAATAATGAAAGAAATTGAGGCACTCTTTTTTGAAGAGTTTTTAATGGATTAGAGGGGATAAAAAGTTAGCTATCTCCTGGCATTTTAAAAAATTCTCCACCTGGTTGCATTTCTAAAATATTCTTTAAAAATGTAAATGAAATACCAAGCATTAAAGAACCTGATAGCTCTTGTAATTTAGAGTAAGTATAATTTCCGATCGTGCCGGGTAACTTGGTTGTTGATCCATTGCTTGAAAGTGAATCGTAAAGAATGTAATTTAAGTCCAGTGAGAGGTCGATGCCCCAGTCGAGAGTTTGAAAAATATTTTTATAGAAAAAGCTTAACTTAACCCCATTGCCTTCATAGCTTGCCTTTGGGTTGTTAGCAAGAATATTATTCCCAAGGTCAAGGTTGGCCCTTACATAACCTATCCGTGTTGAAATGAAGGAAAACATATTTTGGCCCGTAGTTCCAAGACCTAAGAAAGCAATATATTTTTTCTTATTGGCAGACATTGAGTCCCAGTTATTATCGTCTGAAGTCTCTGAAGCATCCCCATAGTACCAACGTTCTTCAATTGATTGTTCATACTCAAGTCCAATAGAAAAAAAACTCCCTTCTAGAGAAAGAGAAGCTGCTGCAGTCGCTCCACCTATGTTTCCTCTCCTCGTTGAAGTATAAGCATCAGTATTTACGTCTATTGACCAAAGTCCAGATAAAAGCCCTCCTCTTATCATGAAGTCTACATCTGCTTTTGCATTAAAAGAGAAAATTGAAAGAAAAAGAAAAAAAGCGTAAATGAGTCCTTTTTTTATATTTAAACTTATTAAGCCATCTAGGTTTAACTTTTTTAATTTTGCCATCATTGTAAAAGAATATTGCCTTAAGGGTTTAATTTCAAGAAGCAATATCCAGGCCTTCCTTTTTGTAGATAAGGCGTTTTTTTAACATCTGGCAGATCCCAAAGATAATAAAGCCAGAGGCGAGACCAGGGCCAACTTCTGCAAGAGTTGAGGAAAGACCAAAATTCCGCCACAACAAAGTTGATATAACACCTGTGATAGAAATAAGCAGGCATTCATTTTCAGTTAGTGAAAAGCGAAAAACGAAAAGTGTGATAAGAGGAGCAAAGGCGGCGGCTAAAATAGACCAGGCAACAATGACAAGGTTAAAAACATTCGTTCCACCATAAAGAGCTATTAAAAGAGAGAAAACTGCTACAAAAACTGTCGACATCTTTGTAAATAAAAGATTGTTTTTCTTTTGGGGAAGGATATCTTTGCTTATGGAACTTGAACAACTAAGAACTTGTGAATCGGCAGTACTCATCGTCGCAGCAAATAAACCGGCCAAAATTAGTCCCACAAGAACTTCTGGGAGAAGGATTTTTGAAATCGTGGGGAGGGCCAGCTCAGCATCAAAGGCACTTGCTTCAGGGATTAACAACCTAGCGCAAAGACCTACGACGATTGTTAAAAGACTAAAGACGCCATACCAGCTGTAATAATAAATCCTCGCCCTTTTCATATTTTGAGGGTTATCAAGGGTAATAAACCTCATCATAATATGAGGCTGTCCTATGACACCAAAGCCAGCGCATATCCATCCCAGAATAAAAAGCGCCAATGCTGAAAAGCCTTGCCCTTTTATCGAGGTCGGTGTGAGTGAAAGGTAATTAGGGTCAATTGATAAAAGCTTATTATAGACAGCTTGGATCCCCCCCAAAGAATCAACGGCGGTCCAGGTTAATAAGGCCATAGAAAGAATCATTACAAACGATTGAGCAGCATCAGTCCAAATACTTGCTCTCATTCCTCCTGCTAAACAATAGAGTAAAACAATGATTCCACCAATGATGGCCCCATAGGAATAATCCCAATTGAAGAGGACGTGAAGGGCTTTACTTCCAGCTTTGAATTGAGCGGCAGCGTAGATGCTAAGAAAAATGAGAGTCATGAGGCCTGTGAAGATTCTTAGTTTTTTGAAATTTTGCCCCTGCCATGTGGAGAGGAGTTGGCCAAAACTAGTGGACTTTTTCTCTTCCGACTTAACCCGAAGCTTTTTATGAATTAAAAGAGAAGCAAGGTAATCCCCAAAGAAAAAGCCAAAAGTAACCCAAAAGGAGGAAAGACCAGTTGTATAAGTGAATCCAATGACACCAATAAACATGTAACCGCTGTTATTTGTTGCTACAGCTGAGAGTGCCACTAACCAAGGTTTTGTATTCTGGCCAGTTGTTAAATAATCCTCCTCTGTTTTTTTGGAATAGAAAGTAGAGGCCAGACCAATCAAAACAAAAAGAATGAGAAAACAGAGAAAACTTCCAGCGATCATAAGTCAATCCAGGTTTAAAGATAAAGTCTAAAAATAGTATGCAACATTTCTAAATGTTAAAAGGTATATCATCTATCGTTTGCGGTTTCTAAAATTAAATTCTTAATTTTTTCAAAAACAAAATCAGGAGTGATCTCATTAAGACAAATCATACTTTCACATTCGGATAAGCCACAGAAGTGAGAATTTCTAGTTCTGCACTCAAGGTTATCTTTATAGAAAAAGGGATGATGTTCATCTGAATAGGGGTGCCATTCTTTGGGTGGCTCTGGACCAAAAAAAGTAAAGGTCTTTATGCCACAGGCGACTGCCAGGTGTTTTTGGCCAGTGTCGTTTCCAATATAAAGTGTCGAATTAAAGAAAAGTTTTGGGAGTTGCTTAAGGGATTCAAAGTGGTAAGTGATTCTTTCACTAGATATCATTTGGTCGAGCTTTCTTTTGAGATTAATATCTTCCTTTGACTTTGAAAGAGGAATCCCAATTTCTAAAGTAGGGCTTAGCTCCAAGAGCCTTTTACAGAGCTCAGAATAATATTCAAGTGGCCACATTTTCGTTTTTCTGGTCGCAACTATTCCTATAATGATTCTTGCTTTTTTTATGTCTTGGATTTTTTGTTTCGATTGTAATCGTGGTATGTAAGAAAGGTAATGAGGCCAATGATCTTTAATGCCTAAGAGGCTCGCAAGACCGTCAAGGTCTCTTTGAATAAGTTCTTTGGGAACACCCTGATCTTTAATGAGAGTGCCTTCTTTTAAATGGTGGTTGTGATAGTGGTAAGTTAAATTTCTATTAATAAAGGAAAGTAGTGAGAAAATTTTTTTTGTTTTTCCAGACTGATGGAGCTCAAAAACTAGGTCAAAAGACTCTTCTTTTAGCTTAAGAAATGTTTTGAAGGCCTCCTTAAAACTTGTAAAGTTTAAAGGGAAAATTTGGTCCGCATCATGAATAACATCTTCATAGATTGGAGTGATCCAGTGGGGTACTCCATAGTAAACCTTTGAGTCTGGAAAAAGCTCTTTTGCAAATCGAATGGCCCCCAGACCCATTATAGAGTCACCAATAGCTCTATGCTTACAAATAAGGATTTTTTTTCTCTTTTGTTTCGTCTTCATTTTTTTATTTTTTTGAAGGACCTCAGTATAGTGAATAATTTGACACTAGATAACAAATTGATGGAGTCATTTTTGACTATGCAAAAAAGAAATAATAATAGCAAGTCCGATTGAACAAGATTGATTCATTGCATTTATTGGTAATTAGTGACCGACTTTCTTGCGAAAAATAAAAAGAGAAGCTATCTTAACCCGGAGCTGGCTTAAAGTTGTATAAGGCAGATTTTATATAATTATTTGGACAAAAAGGATATGGGTTGAGTTGTATGAACATTTCTGGTTTTACGTTCATAAAAAATGGTTTGAGTCTTGGTTACCCTTTTAAAGAGAGCATTGAGAGTGTCGATCCTTTTTGTGATGAGGTTATTATTAATGTTGGTTTTGATGATCCTTCATGTCAAAAAGATGATGGGACTTATGACTATCTAAGGGAGCATTTTAAGGGCAAACGTTATGTTTTTTTGAAAAATTATTGGGACCCTGCATTGTCGGAAGGTGGAAAGGTTCTGGCCCAACAAACAAATATTGCATTATCAAAATGTAGTGGGAAGTATTGCCAATATATTCAGGGGGATGAAGTACTTCATGCCAATGACTATGAAAAAATTCTAAGTGGTGTCAAGGCCATGGAGAAGGATAAGAGAATTCAAGGCCTTGTTTATGATTACCTCCACTTTTATTGTAATACTGATATTATTAAGAGGAATCGAAATGCTTATAGAAGAGAGGTTCGTCTTGTCCGTAATGGTATTGGTGCTTACAGTCACCTAGATGCTCAGGGTTTTAAAGCTGCTGGAGGGTCAAAACTTCTTTGCAAGCTTGTGGGGGCGACAGTTTATCATTATGGCTGGGCAAGAATTTTTGATGTCATGGAAAAAAAAGTAGAAAGCTTTTCCAAGTTGTATCATGGCAAGGACTTTGTGGATGAGGATAAGTTTAAGTACTACAGGGTTTGGGGCTTAAAAAAGTTTGAAGGTGACCACCCCGCTAATATGTCAGATTGGATTGAAAAAAATAAAAATGATATCGATGTACTTTCTCTTAAATCTAAATTTCAATTGAGGTTTTTAAGCCGTTGGCTTTCTGATCTAATTGAAAATACGACAGGCCATAGGGTTTTCGAATATAGAAACTATAAACTCTTGTGAAGGTAAGGTATTAATGGACGTCATCCTAGAGTTTGAAAAAATTAAAGACCCTTACTGTGGATTAGGCCAATGGTGCCTTCATTTGGGAAATGAACTCGTTCAAAATAATAAGGACCCTCTTTCTTTGGGGTTTTATTTACCAAAAGAAAAGTTTCAAAAGTTCTCTTACTTGGGTCCACTTTTTCCTTTAAGAAAGTTTCACCGTCAACTACCTTTTTTTCTTCCTAAAACTAAAATTTGGCATTCAGTTCATCAAGACTCCCGTTTTATCCCCAGAGAGGGTTCGGGGAAGTTTGTCTTAACTATCCACGATTTGAATGGGTACTTTGAGAGAGGTAGGGATGAGGCTTACCTTGAAGACCTTCAAAAGAAAATTAAGCGGGCCGACGCTCTTACCTATATTTCTAAGTTTACAAAAACTCAGGTTGAGGAGTTTTTAGAAGTTACAAAATCAAAACCTTCTTATGTAATTCACAATGGAATATCATTAAAAAAATGTGCTCACTCTCAAGAAAGGCCAAAAAAAGCACCTGCTGGTGGCTTTCTTTTTTCCATTGGCACAGTAGTTCCTAAAAAGAACTTTCATGTGCTTGTAGAGTTTTTAAAGCTTTTTAAAGATTTGAAAATCGTTCTGGCAGGGACTCTTTTCCACTCTTATGCCAGTGATTTAAAGAGAAAAATATTGGAAGCAGGTTTAGAAGACCGTTTTATTCTCTGTGGAGAAGTTACTGAAGAAGAAAAGTACTGGTATTATGAAAATTGTGAAGCGTTTATTTTCCCCTCTCTTTTTGAGGGTTTTGGTTTACCAGTAACAGAGGCCATGCACTTTGGAAAACCTCTCTTTTTATCTAACAGGACTAGCTTGCCTGAGGTGGGAGGAGATCTTGCTTATTATTTTGAAGATTTCGAACCTCATTCAATGAAAGAGGTTTATGATAAAGGGATGAAAGACTTTAGGGAAAATAAGCCCATTTTAGTAAGGAAGCTTAAAGAAAGAAGTTTACTTTTTAGTTGGGAAAACGCTGCTAAAGAATACCTCGAAGTTTATAAAAACCTTTTATGAATTAAGCCTTTTGGCTAAGCTGGTATAGTTTTGAATATTCACCCCACTTATTTAGAAGCTCCTGGTGTGTCCCATGTTCAATAATCTGACCTTCTTTAAGGACAATAATCTTGTCAAAATCTTGTATTGTCGAAAGGCGGTGGGCCACAGCTAAAACAGTTTTATTCCCCGCTATTTTTTGAAGGGCCTTTTGGACAATTTTTTCTGATTCATTATCAAGGGCCGATGTGGCTTCATCAAAGAGGAGGATATCGGAATCTCTCAAAAAGGCCCTAGCTATGGTAAGTCTTTGTTTTTGGCCTCCGGAAAGTTTCATTCCCCTGTCTCCAATGACAGTGCCAAGTTTTGAAGGGAGCTCTTCCACAAAGCCTTTCGCGTAGGCAACATTTAAAGACTGGTCAATGGCCTGATAGGTTTGTGTGAGACCCAAAGTCAGGTTCTCTTCAACTGTATCATTAAAAAGAAAGATGTCCTGATTAACGAGTGCAAAAAGGGAGCGTAAAGAGTTCAGGTTTATATCTTCTATAGGAACACCATCAATAAGAATTTGTCCCTTCCTTAGAGGGTAAAGGCAAAGAAGTAGGCTGATGAGGGTTGACTTCCCTGAACCTGAAAGTCCCACGAGTCCAACTTTCTCACCTTTTTTGATGGTAAAAGAAATGTCTTTAAGAACATCGTGACCATCTTCATTGTATCTAAAGCTAACATTTTTAAACTCAATTTTTTCATTAAATGAGAGTGTTTGAATTTGACCTTTATCTTCTTCCTCCGGAATAGAAAGAAGGTCAAAAATTCTTTGTCCTGCTGCTCTTGCCTGGTTAAGTTTGACGTTGGCCTGAGAGTACTTTCGGATGGGGTCCATGATAAGCGCCATGGCCGCAATGAAGCTTACAAAGTCACCTGTGGAAATTTGTCCTGAAGTGATACGGTAGTGAGCAAAAAAGATGATGCCAGCAAAGGCCATGGCCCCAACAAACTCAACGAGAGGATGGGCCATTTCTTCTACAAATGTTGCTTTCATTTGTGAATCGAAAAAGTGGTTCTGGGCTTTTGAGAACCTCCTAAGGATATAGCTCTGTAGATTAAAGGCTTTCGTTACTTTTTGGCCTGCAATGCCTTCAGTTGCAGTATGAGTCATTTCTGACATTCTTTCTTGAATATCGCTTTGAATATACCTCGCCTTTTTTCCACTTTTATTGAAGATTAAAATGAAAAGGGGAAAGGCGCCGACAATGACAAGAGTTAGCTGCCAGTCTCTTGAAAGGGCAATGCAAAACATCACAAGGGCCGTTAACGGTTCCCGCAAAATATCGACAGAGTTTCTAAAGCCACTCGAGAAGGCTTGGGTATCATGGAATAGGTTTGATATGAGGGCCCCTTGCTTTTTTTGGGTGTAAAAAGAGAGTGGGAGCTTTTGAAGCTTTTCGTAAATTTGTTCCCTTATATCGCACGTGGCCCTATCGACGACATAGCGTATCCAATAGAAATGGAAAAAACGTGTTGGAAAATTGAGAATACCTAACCCAGCAAGGGTCAAGCAAAGAAAGAGAATATCCTGAGTTGTTGAGCTCGGACTAAGACCTGTATCAAAAAGTGGTTTAACCAAGTAGGCTTGGCCACCCTTGATTGCTGCGAGCAAAATCGAAAAAAGGAGAGAGCCAACAACCTTCCCCATGTGGGGCTTTATGTAGGGAATAAGCTTTCTAATTAAATTGAGCATGGACAGCGTCCTTTTTCAGACCGTGTGGCCATCGTTTTCATGAATTAAAAAACTTTTTCACTTTAATTCTTTCATTTGATTGTGAACGATCTTTAGGTCTTCTTGTACCATTAACCGTGACAATTGATGAACCTTAATTTTGGCTCCCGAACTTAGCTTTTTCATGGCTTTTGTGGGGGCGCCAATAAGGAGGTTAGCTAGGTAGGATCCATCTTGTCCAGATATTCCAGTGATAAATTCTTGTTTCATAATGTTCCTAGGTAGCCTCTTACGAGTCGGTCTTTATAGTCTATTTTCTCTAAAATTCCTATTTTTTTTAGGTCTTTTCTCCTCTTCTGGGTAAGTGAATTTGATGCCAATTTACTTAAAAGCGGTTTCAATAACTGATTTGATTGTTATTTGCGTCAAAAATTGTCCGCCACTAGGAGTATTAAGGCCAACCATTTCACCTGATGAGGGCCTTTTTTTATAAGTACCCTTTTATGTTTAAATACTCACTCACACTCTCTTGCCAAGCTTTAGGTGCGTAATAAGTTTTTATTTTTTTAACCGAAAGAGACCTGTTTAAGGGTCTCTTAATAGATGAAGGGTCTTCTTTACTCTTTATTAATTTTATTTTGGCTTTAATATCAAGTTGTCGAAAAACTTCTTCCGTCAATTCAAAGAGCGAACATCGGTCTTTTGACGCGAAATGGTAAAGACCAAATGAATCGACTCCTTTGTCAATAAATTGAAATAAGCAGCGGGCAAGCTCAAGCGTATGAGTTGGTGAGACCAATTGGTCTTTTGTTGCTTCAATTCTGTGTCCTCTTCTGGCCTTTTGAATCGCCGACTCAATAAAATTGTCTTCTTGAAATCCATAAAGAGTGGATGTTCTAAGAATAAAGTACTTTTCCATAATGGATGTAATGATATTTTCCCCGCCCAATTTACTTAAGCCGTAAACATTTAAAGGATTTGTTTTGTCGTCTTCAAGATAGGGTTCAAGCTTTTTACCGTCAAAAACATGATCAGTACTTATGTGGAAGAGGGTTATATTATTTGCTTTACAAAAGTTGGCCAACGGTAGGAGAGAGAGGGAGTTTACATTAAAAGAGGATTCATAGTTTTTTTCACACTCATAAACGTTAGACATCGCAGTGCAGTTGATAATGATGTCAAGGGGCAGCAAGGATTCAAGTTTTGTTTGAGTAGATTGATGGTCGCTAGAGTTAAGTGCGTTTAGGTCAATTTCATTGATGGTATATTTCGTTTTGTTGAGGGTTTTAATAATTTCGATACCAAGTGGTTCAACAGATCCCAAAATAGCGATTTTCATTTTAACCCTCTTAATTATGTTTGATGTAAATGTGCCATGGTTTTCACTAGAAAAGGAAGAGGAAAAATATTGAGTGTGAACAATTTTATGTTTGAAGGTGATGAAATTAAAAGACAGGGGGGTGGAAATAAATGGAAAATAATGCTTAT
>MDTD01109064.1_pt1 | contig 10925 bp, 13 predicted proteins | sample 811221 | NCBI WGS metagenome assembly MDTD01 (sample SAMN05326646, study PRJNA326480) | marine metagenome | isolation source: seawater | place: Pacific Ocean: South West | collected 2011
AATTGAGGACTTATAATGTGATCGCGACAGGATTCGAACCTGTGACCGTCTGCTTAGAAGGCAGATGCTCTATCCAGCTGAGCTACGCGACCAATAAAATTGGAGGCAAATTTAATATTTTTACTTAAGTTAAAATGCTTTTTATTTAATTTGATTATGTTTATTCAGGGTTGCCATCTTAATTGCAGTTATTGCTGCTTCTACTCCTTTGTTTCCATGTTTTCCTCCAGAACGATCAATAGCCTGTTGAAGATTATCATCAGTCAAGACACCAAATATAACAGGCACTTCTAGCGCTATATTCAAGTCTTTTATACCTAAAGAAACCGCAGAGCAAATAAAATCAAAGTGTTTAGTATCTCCTTTAATAATACTCCCTAAGCAGATAATAGCATCAACATCTTCTCTAGAAGAAATCTTAGCTCCAAAGATTAACTCATAACTTCCTGGGACTTCATATCTTTTAATATCACTATCAAGAACATCAAATTCTCTTAATGTATTATAAGCACCCTCATAAAGTTTTTCTGTAATTTCTTGATTCCATTCTGAAACAACAATACTAAAGCGTAATCCTTTAGCATTTGGAATCTCTTTTTTATTAAAAAAAGAAAGATCTTTTTTCTTCTCGATCATTGTTGTTTATCTATTCTCAGCTCTTGAGATATATCTTTCTATTCCTGCAGCTTCAGGAGATGATTTAAAATTTAATTGAAGTTCCTTATAAAGATCTATAGCTTTATCATAATCTCCATTATGCTCATGGATCATTGCCGCTTTAAGCATATATTTAGGTTTAGTAAATTTATTATCACTATTATTAACAGCATCCTCATAATAATCTAATCCTTCATCTAAGTCTCCAAGTTCTACATATGCATCCCCTATACATCCTAATGCTAAAGAAGACAATATAATATCGTCAGAAGAATATTGACTTAAATACTCTATTGCATTATCATAATCTGACATGTTTAAATAGCAAATTCCAGCATAATAATTAGCAAGCTCACCTGCGTTAGTCAATCCATATTCATCAGCAATATCTAAAAACCCTAAGTATTGTCCATCGCCTTCAAGAGCTAAATTAAAAGAATCCTTTTGGAAATACATTTCTGCCATATACATTTCTATATTAGCTTCTTTCTCTAAAGGCTTTAAATATAGATTCTGAACACCAAAAACTAATGCTATAAGACCAACTACTATTGTAACAATACGCAAAAGATTTTTCTGATTATTTTCTATAAACTGTTCAGTTTTTGTCAGTGTTTCTTCAACTTGCTGAAATTGATCATCAATTTTATTCGTTTTTTTAGCCATTTAATCTTATTTTTGGAGCACAAAGATAAGATTTTTTAAAAATTAATCTCTTTTCTTTTTCAGATTGTTCTCAACTTATAAAAAATTTAAAATCTTACATCTTGCATCTAAAAGAATTACAATTACGTCAATTTAAAAATCATAAAGACAGTAAATTTTCTTTTAATGAACAAATTATATGTTTTGTTGGTAATAATGGAGCCGGAAAAACAAACATATTAGATGCAATTCACTATCTCTCACAGACTAAAAGTTATTTTAATCATATAGATTCACAAAATATACAATTTGATAAAGATTATTTTATGTTAAAAGGAATCTTTAAAAAAGATGAAAATGATGATGAAATTCAATGTAATATTAGCATAGAGAAAGGTAAATCGATTAAATATAATCAAAAAAAATATAAAAGGTTCTCAGAACATATAGGGAAATTCCCTATTGTAATTATTTCTCCAACAGATAGTAATTTAATACTAGAGGGGAGTGATGTTCGAAGAAAGTATCTTGACAGTAGTATAGCTCAATATAAAAGATCTTATCTACAGATCCTTATTCAACATAATAAGACATTAAAACAAAGAAACTCTCTATTAAAGCAATTCTCTGAAGGTAATTATTTTGATCAAATTACATTAGATGCTTATGATACTCCATTAAGAGAATTAGCAAACATAATTCACGCAGAACGTACAGAGTTTTTAAAAAATTTAGTACCAGTGTTTAATAAATATTACACCGATATTTCAGGAGGAAAAGAAAAAGTAGATCTTAATTTTAAATCACAGCTTACTAATCAAGATTACAAACAACTATTAAAAGAATCATTATACCAAGACAGAGCAAGCAACTATACTCAATATGGTATACATAAAGATGATATAATTTTTGAAATGAATGATCATCCTATAAAAAAAATAGGATCACAAGGTCAACAAAAATCTTTCTTAATAGCATTGAAACTTGCTCAATTTGAGTTTATAAAAAAGCAAACTGGTTTTAAGCCAATATTATTGCTAGATGACATATTTGACAAACTAGATGATGAAAGAGTCTTAAAATTAATAACATTAGTAAATGAGAATGTATTTGGACAAGTATTTATTACAGATACTCATAAAGAAAGAATAAATAATATATTAAATAAGGCGCAAATACCTTATAATATCTTCTTTATAGAAAACGGAAAGCTTGTAAATGAAAAGAGATAACACAAATATTATAGGGGATATTGTTAGGAAGTTAATGAAGAATCCGAAATTAGCAAAAAAACTAGATGAACTAGATGCATTGAATATATGTAAAGAAGTAATAGGCGAGAAGCTTAATAAATATATTAATGATATAATAATCAGTAATGGCAAACTAATAATAAAATTAAAGTCTGCCGTCTTAAGAAATGAACTTTCATATCAAAAAACAAATATTATTACTAAAGTGAATAATAAATTAGGGAAGGAAATAATTAAAGAAATAATCTTAAAATAAGATTAAAATCTTTCTGCATGTGAAAAATGAAAATCAGCTTCAATAATTGCATTTTCATCTGAATCAGAACCATGTACAGCATTCTTTGATAAACTTTCAGCAAATTCTGCCCTTATAGTACCTTCTTCTGCTTCTGCAGGATTAGTTGCTCCAATCAGTAATCTAAAATTAGCCACTGCATTATCTTTTTCTAATATAGCAGCAATAATTGGCCCTCCAGACATATATTCAACTAATTCATTATAAAAAGGGCGCTCTTTATGTATAGCATAAAAATTGCCTGCTCTCTCAGGTGTTAAATGAACTTTCTTCATAGCAACAATTCTAAATCCTTCTGATTCAATTCTACTAAGTATAGCTCCAGTATATCCTGCCTCAACAGCTTCTGGCTTAATCATTGTAAAAGTAATATTTCCCATAGTATTAATTTTTATTTAAGGATGGTAAAATTAGAAATTATTATCATGATAGCTATAATTTCTTTTGTTATTTTTGCATGCCTATGAAAAGTCAAATTAAAGATCTTAAAGAGATTTTAAATTCTCCTAAAAAAATAGTTATTACTACTCACAAAGGAGCTGACGGTGATGCTATAGGATCTTCATTAGCAATCTATCACTTATTAAAAGAGTTAGGGCATCAAGCACATGTAATTACTCCAGATGATTATGCTTATTTTTTAAAATGGTTGCCAGGCACAAAACATGTAATAGCGTATGATGATAATAAAGAAAAAGCTGAAGAAATTACAAAAGAATCAGATCTTATCTTTATGATGGATCTTAATCAAGCTAATAGATTGTCAAACTATGCGAATATTGTAACTTCTTCTAATTCGAAGAAAATATTAATTGATCATCACGAAGATCCTGATTTAAATATTGCTGATATTATATTCTCAGATAAAAAGTCATCTTCAACAGCAGAATTAGTATTTGAAATTATCGAAAAAATAGGAGAAAAAGGTTTACTAAATAAAAATATTGCAGAGTGCTTATATGTAGGAATAATGACAGATACAGGAAGTTTTAAATATCCATCTACCACATCAAGAACACATGATATTATTTCAGCATTAATTCAATTAGGAGCTGAAAATGCTAAAATACATGATCTTATCTATGACAATACATCACCTGCTAGAATAGCATTATTAGGATATTGTTTAAATAAAAAATTACTTCTATATCCTAAAAATAATGCTGCTATAATTTCGTTAAATGCAAAAGAATTAAAAGAATTTAATTTTCAAAAAGGAGATACAGAAGGGTTTGTAAATTATTGTTTATCTATTAAGAATATTAAATTTGCAGCATTTATAACTGAAAAAGAGGGGATTGTAAAATTATCATTACGTTCAAAAGGAAATATAAAAGTAAATAAAATAGCAAAAAAATATTTTAGTGGAGGAGGGCATATTAATGCTGCAGGTGGAATATCTAAAGTATCTGTAAATGAAACAATTAAAGAATTAGAAAATATAATAAATAACCTTAAATAAAAATAATAATGAAAGAGATAATTTTCGCAATAATAGCATTAGTAATAACGCAAAATAATCAGACAAATAATAATTTAAATATAGAAAACGGTATGTACGCAAAAATAAACACAACAAAAGGAGAAATCTTAATAAAATTAGAGCACGAAAAAACACCTCTTACAGTAGCAAATTTTGTAGGATTAGCTGAAGGAACCTTAGAGAATTCAGCAAAAGATAAAGGAGTACCATATTATGATGGATTAAAATTTCATAGAGTAATAGCTGACTTTATGATACAAGGAGGTTGTCCAGACGGAACAGGATCAGGAAGTCCAGGATATAGTTTTAGCGATGAGTTTCATCCTGATTTAAAACACGATGGGCCAGGAATATTATCTATGGCTAACGCAGGTCCTGGAACAAATGGATCACAATTTTTTATCACACATAAAGAAACTCCATGGCTGGATGGGAAGCACTCAGTATTTGGAAGTGTAGTGGAAGGGCAAGATGTTGTTGACTCAATACAGCAAAATGACATCATAAACTCTATTACAATTATAAGAAAAGGAGAAACTGCTAAATCATTTGATGCAGCAGAAACATTTAATAAAGCTCAAGAAGCAGCAAAAAAGGCTGAAGAAGAAAAAAATGCAAAAATGCAAGCTATGTTAGAAGAATTAACAAAAGGAGCAACAACTACAGAAAGCGGATTATCATATTTTATGATTGAAGAAGGAGAGGGCCCACAAGCTAAAAATGGAGACATAGTTTCTGTACATTATACAGGCAAATTAACTGATGGAACTAAATTCGACTCATCACATGATAGAAACCAGCCTATTGATTTTCCTTTAGGACAAGGAAGAGTAATTCCTGGATGGGATGAAGGTATAGCTTTATTAAAAGTAGGAGGGAAAGCAACCTTCATTATTCCTCCAAATTTAGCATACGGAGCAAGAGGAGCAGGAGGAGTCATACCTCCAAATGCTACACTAATATTTGATGTGGAATTGATGGGAATAAAAACCGCAGAATAAAATTTATAGAAAAAAGAATTATTTGACATATTTAAAATAAACCTAACTCTTAGGTCAATTGTTAATAACTCTGTTTAAAAGTGCAATGATGCATTATGTCAAACTATTGCATTAGCTAATTAAATTCGTAATCCGTTTATTTCGGGAATTTTTTAGTTTTTCATGTCTAACTATTTTGACCACCTTCAAAATAAGACAAACTAAACAAAAAAAGATTTTACTAAACCTCTATTAAAAAGCAGGTTTTATTAGCATAACACTCTAATAATATAAAATTAGAGTGTATAGCTAGATTTATTACGACGAGATAATAAATTTCATGCATAATTATGCATAATTTATACAAGTCACATAGATAATAAACGATGTTATTATCCTACGACTTACAAAGGAAATTTTTAGCGGTAAATTAATTGGGTGGAGTTAACTTACCGCTAAAATTTCTTCTTAAAGACTAAACTTATTTATTAATTAAAAACAAAAAAAAACCATGAAAAACATTAAATCGTATTGGATTCTAGCTGGAGCCATTGTACTTTCAGTATCTATAGCTTCATCAGTAGGAATTATTAAAAGCAGCATGTATTATCTCTCTAAAGACAACAAAGATGATATAAGCGTTACAGGATCAACATCTATGAATTTTACTTCTGATCTAATTGTCTGGAAAGCATCTTTCATCAAAAAAGACATGGATCTTAAAAAAGCTTACAATCAAATCAAAAAAGATAGAGAAACAATTAAAGAATTCTTTATTTTAAAAGGAGTACTAGAAGAAGAAATAACTTTCAAATCAATCGATATTCAAAAAGATTATAAAAAAAAGAGCAAATACAATAATGAAGGTGATAAAGTAGATAGTGAGATGATATTTAATGGATTTATATTGTCTCAAGATTTAGAAATATCATCTCAGAATGTTGATTTAATAGAACGCGTTTCAAATGAGGTGACCGATTTAATTGAAAAGAATGTAATTATATCGTCTTACCCTCCAAAGTATTATTATACCAAATTAGGAGAATTGAAAATTGAAATGATACAAGCAGCTGCTGAAGATGGACTCTTAAGGGCAAATACAGCTATTGAAGGAGGAGGAGGAGAGCTAGGTGAACTATTAGAAACTAGTATTGGAGTTTTTCAAATACTAGGAAAAAATTCAAATGATGAATTCTCTTGGGGAGGAACCTTAAACACCTTAAATAAAGAAAAAACAGCATTTGTAAATGTTAAACAAAGATTTGAAATAGATTAATATGGGAAGCTCTTATATAGATCTAATACAATTCTGTGCAGTATTAACAATACCTCAATTAATCGCCTACAGAAATTCTTACAAGAAAAAAAAGAATAGAGAATATCTAATAGCATGTGAAGTATTAAAGATAAGGTTAAAAAATAAAACAAAATGATTTAAGTAATTATTCCACAAGCTTTATATTTGACCAATATGAAGAGTATAAGCTTGATCTTATTGTTTATAAACCCTGTAATTTGTTTTACTCAGTCATTAGATTTAAAAAATTACGAAGATTACATGCCAACTTCTAATTGTGGGGAAATAATACACTATAATTACTATTCTATATCATTTTGTGAGGAATATAAATTATCTGAATGGACTATTCACTACTTAACTCCAGATAAATTAGGGACACAAAAAAGAACTAATGATTTTCGTAAAGATCCACAGCTTAATGGTAGAGATGCAAGTCTATCTGATTTTAAAGGGTCTGGCTATGATAGAGGACATATGGTGCCAGCAGGCGATATGACATATAATAAAACCAGTATGTCTGAATCATTCTTTATGACAAACATATCTCCACAATTACCTAATTTTAATAGAGGCGCATGGAAGGAAATTGAAATTCAAATAAGGGAATGGGTAAAAGAATATGATACAGTTGCAATAATAACAGGAGCAATACATGAGAAATATCCAAAAAAGATAACTAGATGGGTTGGTGACAGCCTACCTGTGCCCAACTATTTTTATAAAATCTTTATTGATATTCAAAGGAAAAAATCTATTGCTTTTCTTATGCCAAATAAGAAAATAACAAGAGAAATAGATGATTATATCATTTCTATAAGAGAATTGGAAAAAAGAACTGGATTAGACTTCTTTTATAAATTAAATAATAGAGATGAGAAACTATTAGAAAAAGAGAGTAATATTTATGGAGGACACTAGAAAATTTAATATAGTAACACTTATTAAAAGCTTACTACGAGCATTTAATCTACAAAAAGGCATAATACCCACATTAAAAGATCTTCTTATAATCCCACATGTAGTTTCTAACCATTATATTGAAGGAAATAGAGAGAAATACATATCTCCAGCACAACTTTTTATAGTTGCTGTATCACTAGTTGCATTTATAAATATATTTAGCAACGAACAAGATATAGACAAAGATCCTCTTGGTGTGATAGAATTAATTCAAGAAAACCAAAAATTAAAACCTGTAGAACCTATATTTAGGGTTATGAATAAATCCCCTTTCTCATACTGTTTTTTTCTTATCATTCCCTTTGCTATGATAACACGTATACTTTCATATAAATCAAAAAGAACATTTGCCATGCATCTTGTAAGTCATATGTATACTGTGTTTTTTATAGTAATATGTTTTACATTAATTGATCTAACAATAGGGGATTTTCTAGATGAGAAAATGGATGCATTTGAAGACATAATTGGGCTTTCAATATTATTTATTGTTTTCTCCTATTATACTTTTTCGTTAAAAAAATTCTTAGAAAATAGTTTTCCCTTATCATTATTTAAAATTATGATAATGCTATTCTCCTGTACTTTAATATACTTTATTATAAGAGCAGAGATAACAACAGATTTTGTAGGAAGAAGATTGAATTATATAAAATTATTTAAAGAAATAGGATTATTGTTACTCATACCTATATTATTAATGCTAATTCAAAAAAGCATTACTTATATTAAAAAAATAATAAAATGAAAAAACTACTTTTTATATTACTCTCGTTCACCTTTAATATTGTACTAGCCCAATGTGAAAAAATATGTAATAAAGAAAAAAAAGAGTATAAGAACGCAATCTATTTAGGTTGCTTAAAAGATAATCAACCAGAAGGGTGGGGGACTATGGAATTTACAAGTGGTGATAACTATACTGGATGCTGGAAAAATGGAAAACAAGAGGGGTATGGAACAATGAAGTTAAAAAGCGGATATAGCTATACTGGATATTGGAAGAATGGAAAACAACATGGAGAAGGCTCATCTTCTGACACCACTAATGCTGTATGGATTGGAACTTGGCACGAAGGAGAACAAATTGAAGGTCGATTTGAACATGAGAATTATTATAATAAAGATCATATTCAAGGAGGTAAAAAGTTCTCTACAATACACCTTAACCAAATAGAAAATGAAAATGGTGCAGGATGTTTAAAAATAGAGCTCTCATTCAATAATATCAAACAAGATTTTTTATTTGACACAGGGTGCAGTGAAATGTTAATTAGCTCAAAATTTCTTGAAAAAATAAAATCAAATGGAGTAAAAACAAAAAAATTAATATCAAGTACAGCAACTACAGCAACAAACACAAAGATTAAAACAGAAAATATAATTATCTACGATGTAGTGGTTGGGGACTATATAATAAAAGAACTCGCTGTAAGTGTTGTAGAAAACGGTTCTTTTTTATGCGGGATAGGTCTATTAAAAAAATTTGATAATGCAATACTAAATTTTCAAGAAAATAAGCTAAAACTATATAAATAAGTGTAGTTTGTAATGCTGCTACCTCTACTTTTTTCCTTTATATTTTCCATAAATTTTCTGTATTATTGTAGATATGAAAAAAATAATTATTGAATAAATAAAAACTAAATGAAAGATTATAGTGATTATATAAATTATAGTAGAAAGATATACGATGTATATATGTCTATGAGCGTGTTAAATTGGGACATGGAAACACATATGCCAAAAAATGGAAATAAATTTCGTGCACAACAACTATCAACACTTGCAAAGATTGCTTATGATTTAGAAACGGATAATAACTATGCTAACCTTTTAGAACAATTATTAGTAGATAATTCTTTAGATAATGATCAGAAGAGAAACATTTATTTATCAAATAAGCAATTTGCAAAGAGAAAAAAATATTCAGGTGAATTCATTCAAAGACAATCAAATTTAATCTCAACGGCTTTTAAAGACTGGAGAATTGCAAAAGAAAAGAATGATTTTAATCTTTTTAGACAATCTCTAGAAGAAATAGTTAAGCTTAGAAAAGAAGAAGCTGAATTATTAGGATACAGCAATCATCCTTATGATGCATTATTAGATAAATATGAGCCAAATTTAACAACTAAAGATGTTGATTTAATATTTAAAGATGTAAAGGATCATTTAGTTCCATTTATTAGTAAAATAACTGAAAGTAATCATATAGATGATTCTTTTTTCTATCAGAAATTTGACAAACAAAAACAATGGGATTTTGGCATTGAACTTTTAAAACAAATGGGCTACGACTTTGACTCTGGCCGTCAAGATATTTCAGCTCACCCTTTTTCTTCTCATTTTTCTCCTGAAGATGCTAGAGTAACTACAAGAATTGATGAAAATAATTTGTCTGATATGATATGGAGTTGTATTCATGAAGGAGGACATGCTCTATATGAACAAGGCATATTATGTGAAAATTATGGTACTCCACTAGGAAATTCTATTTCATTAGGAATACATGAATCTCAATCTAGATTATGGGAGAACCATGTTGGAAGAAGTCTTCCGTATTGGAAAAATAATTATAATAGATTACAATCTTTCTTTCCTGAAAAATTAAAAAATATAGATTATAAAATATTTTATAAGGCATGTAATAATGTTAAATCATCACTAATTAGAACAAATGCGGATGAATTAACTTATCATTTACATGTATTAATTAGATATGAAATTGAAAAAGGATTAATTGAAGGCAGTATACAAGTTGATGAATTACCTTCAAAATGGAATAGTTTATATAAAAAGTATCTAGATATTGATGTTCCTTCTGATTCTATGGGTGTTCTACAAGATATTCATTGGTCTCATGGTAGCTTTGGATACTTTCCTACTTATACAATTGGAAGCTTTTATGCTGCTCAATTTTATAATCAAGCTTCAAATGAAATATTTAACATTGAATCTAAAATAGAGAAAGGAGATACAGAGGAGCTATTAAAATGGTTAAGAGAAAAAATTCATAAACATGGACAGAGATATGATGCAAAAGATTTATGTAAAAAGATTACAGGCGAAGAATTAAATTTTAAATATTTTATGAACTATGCTAAGAATAAGTATTCTAAAATCTATGATATAAGATAACTCATTAGTCAGAAAATTAAAACATGAAAAAAACAATACTTATTATTTTAAGCTTTCCAATCACACTAGTATTATATATACTATTATTTAGCGGAAATATCAAATACAGTGAAGAAATAGTCATTAATGCAAATATAGATACAGTTTCTGCTTTATTTGACAACCCATACAACATGAAAGAATATATGGATGGAATTGAAAGCTATACAGT
>MDTD01149588.1_pt1 | contig 10925 bp, 10 predicted proteins | sample 811221 | NCBI WGS metagenome assembly MDTD01 (sample SAMN05326646, study PRJNA326480) | marine metagenome | isolation source: seawater | place: Pacific Ocean: South West | collected 2011
ATCATATCTATTATTATTTTTTTAGAATCTTCGTTTTCACACATTTCTTTTAGTGTTGATCTTGTTATAACTGATAAAGGATTAAATGAACTATTTCCTATGAGTTTGAGCCAAATATCACTTCTTATGTCTTTACTTACTGGAGCTTTTATATCAGAGCTATAAAAAAGTTTGGAAATCCTATCAATTCTCTCAGACTTTTGGTTATTAGGTTCGCCTAAAATAAATCTTTTTCCCTCTATATGTTTTATAACGCCCGGTGAAGAAACTTCGGCGGCAGGGTATACAACACAACCAATTACTTTTTCAGGTTTTATATAATTCCATTGTTTATTTTCTATATCGACTGAACTTATTTGATAGTTATCAAATTTTCCTCCTATTTTATAAAAAAACCACCAAGGAACTCCATTAAGAGTTGGAACCATTACCGAGTCTTTACCTAGTAACTTTCCTACCTGATTAGCAACTTGATTAGATGAATGAGCTTTTAGCCCATTTATCACAAGATCAAAAGTACCTAAATTTTTTACAGTGTCATATACATCAAATTTTTGACATATATCTAAATCATATTCTTCGCTAATAAAACGCAACCCATTATTTCTAATACTATTATAATGCTCATTCCTGGCAATGAGTACCACTTCATTTCCATTTTTTTTAAGAAGTGATCCCATCATTCCACCAATAGCTCCTGCCCCAAATATGCAAATTTTCATTATTCCAGTTCCAGTTTCTTAGCAAGGCCTATTCTTTGCATTTTTCCAGTTGCTCCTGTAGGAATTTCGTCCAAAAAATATATTTTTTTAGGTATTTTAAAATTCGCTAATTTATTTCTAGCAAATTCTTTTAATTCAGATGAGGAACACTTTTTTCCTTTTTTTAATACAACTGCTAAACATATATCTTCTCCTAGTTTTTCATGCTTAATTGAAAAAGCAACAGCTTTTTCAATTTTAATATTTTTCATAAATACATCATCTACTTCTTTTGGGCTAATTTTTTCTCCTCCCCTATTTATTATTTCTTTTATTCTTCCAGTAATAAATAGACTTCCCTCTTTATTAAAATATCCTAAGTCACCTGTTCTAAACCAACCATTTATGAACGAGGAAGCATTTGTATGAGGCTTTGCAATATATCCTTTAAAAACGCTTTTTCCTTTTATAATAACTTCTCCTACTTCTCCTATTTGCAAGTCATTTTTATCTTTAAATATTCTTACTTTAATTCCTACTGGAAAACCAACGGAACCAACCTCTCTTTTTTTTGGGGGGAGTAGGTTTGATGTCATCTGATGCGCTGCTTCAGTCATGCCATAACTTTCTATAACAGGAACTCCAAAAATTTTCTCAATATCTTTTAATATTGGAACTGGTAGAGATGCAGATGAAGAACGAATAAACCTTAGCTTACAATTTTTTATTATATTAAGATTATTTTTAGATCTGTCTTTTATAGATTGCAGCATTGTAGGAACTGCAGTAAACCAAGTTGGATTGTACTTATCTAAGTAGCTATAAAAAGTTAAAACATTAAACTTAGGTAAAACTACTATTTGACTCCCTGCATAAAGTGGAGCAAGTATAGAAGCAACAATTCCATGAATGTGGAATGAAGGCATAAGTATAATATTTTTGTCCTTAGTTTTTAATTTTAGAGTTTTTGATATATTATCTGAACTGCTGAGCAAATTTTCATGATTAAGAGGAACCATTTTTGGTTTAGATGTAGTTCCTGAAGTGTGAAGTATAATAGCAATATCTTTAGTAGTCGGAATATTCTTTTTAATTTTATCTTTATTAATTTTTTTAATTGAAGAAACTTCTAGCAAACAATTACTAATTTTAATAATTTTTATATTGTTTTTTTTTGCAACTACTACTGATGGATGTTTTTCATCAAAGTTGGTTATTATTAATTTTGGTTTTAAATCGCCGTAGTAAAATTCAAACTCACCTATGCTATAATTTGGATTCAGTGGAGCGGATATACAATTATTGATAACACTTAAAAAAGAAACAACAAAATCTAACCCATTATCTAAGACTATCGCGACAGTATTTTTTTTTGTTATATCTAAATATTTTAGTGATTTACTATTTTTTAATAAAACATCATTTAATTGTTTAATTTTTAGTGGAGATCTTTCTTCTGAAATAATGCTTAGAGACTTTTTTTTTTTTATATGTGTAATAAAATTCATATTTGTAATTATAGCATTTTGTATTAGTATGTAAAAGGTAATAAAAAATATGAAAATATCAAGAAAAAGAAAAAATGCCTATTGGATGCCTTACACGGACAATAGATGGTTTAAAGAAAATCCAAGATTATTGGAAAGCGCAAAAGGCATGTACTACACAACTACAGATGGAAAAAAAATACTTGATGCTGTAGCAGGTCTATGGTGTGTAAATGCAGGTCACTGTAGACAGAAAATTGTTGAGGCTGTGCAGAACCAGGTAGAAAAAATGGATTACGGCCTATCCTTTCAAATGGGACATGGATTAGCGTTTGAGTTTGCAGATAAATTAGTTGATTTACTTCCCAATAATATAAAACATGTTTTCTTTACTAATTCAGGATCAGAGTCTGTAGATACTGCCTTAAAGATTGCCCTTGCTTATCATCAGGCTAAGGGAAACTCAAAAAAAAATAAATTTATAGGCAGATCCAGAGGATATCATGGATCAGGATTTGGTGGAACGTCTGTAGGAGGTATAGTGGCTAATCGTAGTCAATATTCAAATCTTCTTAATGGAGTTATTCATTTACCCCATACGCATATTCCAGAAAAAAATTCTTTTTCTTTTGGACAACCAAAATACGGAAAAGAAAAAGCAGATGCATTAAACGATATTATAAACTTTCATGGTGAAGAAAATATAGCAGCGGTAATAGTAGAACCAGTAGCAGGATCAACTGGGGTATTAGTACCTCCTGTAGGATATTTAGAAAAATTAAGAAAAATTTGTAACAAACATGATATTTTACTTATATTCGATGAAGTAATAACAGGATTTGGTAGGTTAGGAGAAGCTTTTGCTTCTGAAAGATTTAAAACCTATCCAGACATTATTACTTTAGCTAAAGGAATAACAAATGCCACAGTTCCTATGGGAGCAGTTGGAGTTACAGGTGAGATTTATAGATCTTTATTAAAAAAACATAAGAGAACTATTGAATTATTTCATGGATATACTTATTCAGGTCATCCCTTAGCCTGTGCTGCTGGAATAGCAACTTTAGAAACCTATAAGCAAGAAAAGCTATTTGAAAGGGCAAAAGGGCTTGAGAAGTATTTTGGTGATCGTGCACATTCTTTGTCAAGGCTTAATACAGTTACAGATATAAGAAATATTGGATTAGTTGCAGGTGTTGAATTAACTGAAAGAAGCAAAAATCCAAAAACTTTAGGAAGAGACGTATTTGAAAAATGTTTTGAAAAAGGTGTTATGGTTAGGTTTACTGGCAACACAATTGCTCTCTCTCCTCCTTTAATTGTAAGAAAAAGTCAAATTGATGAAATTTTTTCAATATTAGAAGAAAGTATTAAAGAGTCATTTTAGCTATTGTTACTGATCAAGAAAACAGCATGAGCAGCAAATAAGTTCAGATAATTTGTATTGTCAAAGTTGTTAATAATATTTTTCTTCCTATCTATACCAACTCTTTTCTCAACCTTGAACCCTAAACTTATAATTAATGATTGGAAATCTTTAATTGTACACAGGTGAATATTCTGCGTATCAAACCAAGGTAATTTAAGTTCTTCAGTAACTGGCATTTTCCCGTAAAAACATAATTGATATCTACAAAGCCAATGTCCAAAATTAGGAAATGATATTATAGCTTTTTTTCCAACTCTTAGTATTTCTTTCAGTATCCAACTAGGTTTTTGAACAGTCTGCAGTGTTTGACTTAGTATGACGTAGTCAAAAGAATTTTTAGGAAAATTAATTATCTCTTTATTAGCGTCGCCTTCTACTACAGAAAGACCTTTCTTCAGGCAAACCTCTACTTTATCATAATTAATTTCTATCCCTTGTCCCGATACATTTTTTCTATTTTTCAACAAATGTAATAGCTTACCATCAGCACAACCAACATCAAGAACTCTAGAGGTCTTATTTACCATTTTAGTTATAATCATATGATCAGTTCGATTATTTTTCATGTCAATTATCTGCTCCTGCCAAAAAGCCTTTTAAAATATTGAATAATCTTGGAATTTTCAGTAAAAAACTGTCATGTCCTCTCTCTGAGTCTATTTCAACAAAACTGACATTACATGCATTAGAAGTTAACGCATTTACAATACGTTTACTTTCATAAGTAGGAAACAACCAATCACTTGAAAAAGAAATTAGAAGCCATCTGGAAGAATTATTTTTAAAAGCTTTTTCAAGTTTTCCTTTATATTTTTCTGATAAATCAAACCTATCCATAGCTCTTGTTAAATAAAGATATGAATTTGCATCGAATCTTTTTACAAAAGATATTCCCTGATATTGTAAATAATTTTCTACTTCAAAATTTCCGTCGAATATTTGTGAGAGCGTTTTATCTTTTTTATTTCTACCAAATTTAGTTGTTAAAGCACTTTCTGACATATATGTAATATGTGCTATCATTCGAGCCGCTGCTAATCCTTTCTTTGGCGACGTATTTTTATTCTGATAATTTCCATTTTTCCATTTAGGATCGGCTTTAATAGATTGTCTTCCAGCTTCGTGAAATGCAATATTTTGTGCAGTATGTCTAAATGATGTTGCGATAGGAATTACTAAATTTACCCTTTCAGAAAAATTTATTCCCCATTCCAACACTTGCATTCCACCCATAGAACCTCCTATAACGCAAAATAATTTTTCTATGCCTAAATAATTTATTAACTCTACTTGCAGATTTACCATGTCTTTTATAGAAATATCAGGAAAAGAAAGACCATAATTCTTTTTTGTTCTTGGGTTTATACTATTAGGACCGGTTGTTCCCATGCATCCACCTAAAACATTTGAGCTTATTATATAATAACTATTGGTATCAAAAACTTTTCCTTTTCCAATCAAATCAAACCACCAACCTTTTTTCTTCGTTACAGGATTTAATTCTGTAGCATACTGATCTCCAGTTAAGGCATGACAGACTAAAATAGCATTTGATTTTTTTTTATTTAATTTGCCATATGTTTTATAAGCTATTTCAGGGTTATATATAAATTTACCATTCTCTAGTCTAAACTTTTTTTCAAGCTTATAAAAAGGTTTATGCAAATATTTGTATATACTATTTGTGCTATTTTTATAATATGACATTACAACAACTTTATTTATATGTATGGTTATATAAACTTAATTAATATATCTTTTTATTAAAAATATAAAGTAAGAAATGTAAATGAAAGAAATAGATAAACTCAGAAAAGAAATAAATGATATTGATAAGAAATTAATCATTTTATTAAATAGTAGGGCAAATATTGCCTATAAAATAGGAAAAGCAAAAAATAGGATTAAGAACAATAATATATTCAGACCGGAAAGACAGGCGCAAATAATAAAAAAACTATCTAATGTAAAAGGAAATAAACTTAGTCTAAACGAAATATTTTTTTTATGGAAATCAATCTTTTATTTGCAAACAAGAATACAAGGTAAGCAAAATTATGTAATGCCAATATTCTTAAAAAATAAGTACATTGAAGAAATTAAAAATTTTTTTGGATATGATTTAAAAATCAAATTTAAAAGTAGTATAAAAGAGTCAATAGATGCAATTAAAAATAAAGAAAATAGATTATTATTTTTAAAATATCCATCAACTGGAAACTATTCTAATTGGTGGATGTTAAGAGAGCTTGAAGGTATTTATGTTATAGCAAGCTTACCTTTAATATTAAAAAGTAGAAAAAAACCTCTTCTTTTAATTCTTTCAAATAATAAGCCTATATTAGAAGGTGAAAATCAATATCTTTATATTTCAAATGATATTTTTTTAAAAAAAGAGTTAAAGCTTTTAGATAAGAGGAAAGGACGTTATCTTTATATATCAAAGAATTTAGTTATAGATAAAAAATTAAAATTTTTAGGTGCTTATCCGTCAAATTTATCTAGTAAGAAGCCATGAAAGAATATATCAATAAAATACTTTTTATAGGGATGGGACTCATAAATTCTTCTTTAGCAAGAGATCTAAAACAATTAGGTTATTATAAAAAATCTCATGCTATATCGAGGAAAGAAGAGACAATAAAAAAAATAAGAGAATTAAAATTAGTCGATGTAGCTGATAAGAACTATAAAAATGGGGTTGAGAATGCCGATCTTATTATTATAGGAATACCTGTTGCAGCTTATGAAAGTGTTATAAAAAAAATTATACCTTTTGTAAAACAAGATACAATAATTACAGACGTAGGTTCAGTTAAATTTGACGTTATAAAATCTGTAAAAAAATTATTACCTAAAAATATAAGCTTTATTCCTGGGCATCCAATTGCAGGAACTGAAAATTCTGGACCTGAGTCTGGGTTTCAAGGACTTTTTAAAGGAGGTTGGTGTATATTAACGCCTGATAAAAGACAAAAAAAAAATGCAATCAATACTGTAAAAAATATGTGGCTGAGAGTGGGTATGAAAGTTGATATTATGGATCCAAGATATCATGATAATGTTTTAGCAATTACATCTCATATACCTCATATAATTGCTTACTCAATTGTAGGAACTGTTACAAACCTAGAATTGTCTTTAAAAAAAGAAGTTATAAAATATGCAGCAAGTGGCTTTAGAGATTTTACAAGAATAGCTGCGTCTGACCCTATAATGTGGAGAGATATAATGATCTCAAATAAGAATTCAATTATAAATATGCTTAAATTATTCAAAAAAGATTTAAATGCCCTGGAAAAAGCAATTAAGCAAGAAGATACCGACTTTTTATTAAGACTATTTACTGAAACTAGAAAAATTAGAAAAGATATTATTAAATAATTAATTTTTTCTACGAAGAATATTTGTTGTACTTGCACCTTCTATTTTTTTCATTATCTTTGTTTTTCCTCCCCACTCTTTTACTTCATCTTGGCCTATTATTTTCTTATTTTTATAATCTCCACCTTTTGTTAATATATCGGGCTTCAGACTTTTAATCAGTTCTAAGGGATGAGTTTGATCAAATATTATGATATAATCACTTACTGATAAAGAGGCCAAAACTTCGGCCCTATCTTTTTCATTATTTACAGGCCTGTTTGAACCCTTTATTTTTCTGACAGATTTATCACTATTGATAGCTATAATAAGCTTATCACATAGTTCTTTACTTTCTTCTAAATAAGTAATGTGTCCCTTGTGCAGAATATCGAAGCACCCATTAGTAAACCCTATATTCAAATTATTTTTTCTGTCTATAGAGATCTTACTTTTCAGTTCTTTTAAAGAAAGTATTTTTTGTTTGTAAGAGCTTTTAAGGCTATCAATTAAGTCATATTTATTTACTGCACTTGTACCAATTTTTCCTATTACAATACCAGCAGCTTTATTTGCTAAGAATAATGAATGCTTAATATTTAATTTAATTGAAAAACATACTGATAGTATAGCTAGAACTGTGTCTCCAGCACCTGATACATCATACACTTCTATTTTTTTTGTAGGAGCATGATAAATAATTTTATTGTCCATATAAGTTAAGCCTTTTTCACTTCTAGTAATCATCACACTTTTTATCTTGTACTTATTCATAATGATTCTACAGCATGTTTCCGCTTGCTTGTCCGTTGAACATTCTCTTTGAGCAATATTTCCAGCTTCTATTTGATTAGGCGTTACTAGAGACGCTCCTTTATATATATTAAAATCTTTATTTTTTGGATCTACAATAACTGGAATTTTTAATTTATTTGAAATTTTTATAATTTCTCTGCACACATCATTTGTCAACAACCCTTTATTGTAATCAGATAATATTACAACATTTTTATTTTTTATTTGAGCATAAAAACTTTTTAAAATAAATTTTTTTGCAGCATTAGAAATAGAAATATTTTTTTCTTCATCTACTCTTATTATTTGTTGATTATTTGCTAGGTATCTGGTCTTACAAACAGACATATAACTTATATCCTCATACAAGAAGAATTTTTTTTTATAATTTTTTTTCAATAAATATTTAATTTTTTTTCCAATATCATCTTTTCCAATGATGGATATAAAAGTAACATCTACTCCAACTGAGATTAAATTATTTAATACATTTCCTGCCCCTCCTAAAACATACTTTTTGTCATTGGCGAGAAAAACTGGAACTGGAGCTTCGGGTGATATCCTGTTAATTGTTCCAAACGAATATCCATCAAGCATTATATCTCCTAGTAATAAAGCTTTTACTTTTTCAAACTTTTTTAAAATTGAAAGATCTATCATTATTACTTTTTATTAGCTAATTTCTTATTAGCTTTTTCTATAGCTTCAGATAAAGATGTTTGTGTGCAGAGAGATAATAAGACTGGATCTTTGGGCGTTATATTTTGCATATTCCAATGTGCTCTATCACGAATATTATTTATAGTATTTTTTGTTGTACCTACCAATTTCATTATTTGAGGATCTGATAATTCAGGATGATATTTTAATAGCCAAGATATTGCATCTGGAATAACCTGCCTTCTTGAAGCAGGTGTAAACTTCGCTCCCTTCTTTTTAAGGTTTGAGCTGAGGGGAATTTTATCTTTTATTATGTTCAATTCAAGCGTTCTATCTTTTTCACATCTAGCTATTTCTTCTTTGGTGAGTTCTCCAGAGAGTATAGGGTTTTTACCTTGGATACCTACTGCTACTTCACCATCAGCAATACCCTGTATTTCAAGAATATGCATATTGCAAAATTTTGAAATTTGTTCAAAAGTTAAGCTAGTGTTTTCTATCAACCAGACAGCTGTGGATTTTGGCATTAGTGGACTTGTCATTATTTCTCCTTATTATCATTTATCATTACTATTTTACCTATATGTTTACTACTTTCCATCAATTTATGAGCTTGAATTACTTTTTTTAATTGAAAAACTTTGTAAACGTATGGTTTTATCTTCTTTTCTTCAAGTTTTGACCAATAATGCTTTTTTATATTCCTTGCAATAAATCCTTTTTCATAATTGGTCCTTGGTCTTAGTGTAGAACCACTTATTATAAGTCTTTTTTTTATTATTTGCTGTAAATCTAATGAAGTATTTCTTCCTGTAAGATAAGCTATAATAATTAGACGACCTTTATCCGTCAATAATTTCAAATTTCTATTAAAATATTCTTTTCCTGTCATATCTAAAATAAGGTTTATTCCTTTATTTTTTGTAATGGCAAGTATTTTTTTTTCAAAATTTTCTTTTTTATAATTAATCGCATAATCTGCACCAATTTCTAAGCATTTTTTCAATTTGTTTTTAGATCCTGCAGTTACAAAAACTTTGCAATTAATAAGCTTTGCCATTTGTATAGCTATTGTTCCTATTCCACTTGAGCCTCCATGAATAAGAACACTCTCATTTTTCTTAATTTTTCCTATATGAAACATATTATACCAAACTGTAAAAAAATTCTCAGGTATACATGCTGCTTCAATATAGTTTAGTCCTTTTGGAATATGTAAAACATGTTTTTGATTAACTTTGCAAAACTCTGCATACCCTCCCCCATGAGTTAAAGCACATACTTTATCATTAATTTTTATTCCTTTTACTTTATTTCCTACTTTTACTATTTTTCCGGAAACTTCCAATCCAGGTATGCTACTAGCTCCTTTAGGCGCAACATAGTATCCTTTTCTTTGCATTATGTCAGGTCTATTTACACCTATTGCTTTTACTTTTATTAGTACCTCATGGTTGTTAATTATTGGTAACTTACAATTTACAAGTTTAAGTTTATCTGCAGCACCATAATCTTGGATTACTACACATTTCATATTTTCTGGTATTTTCATATATTAAAATTATCATTTATAGTATACTATTATTATGGATGAATTTGAAATTATATCTGACGAAAAATTTAAAGCAACCGTAGATAGCTTTTCTATTCAAGAACTTTTGGAATATAAAAAAAAACTTTTATCAATGATACATGAGATAGATAAAATAATAAAAAAAAGAGAAAATAAAAAAAGTGAAGCAGAGAATTTTTTCAAGAATTAGAAGATGAAAAAGATAAAGAAAAAGTTTAAAGGACTTGATTTTAATACTTTAAGTATTCATTCAGGGCAAAAAATAGAAAAAGAAAACTTATCTAGGGCCCAACCTATTTACCAAACTGCCTCTTATATTTTTAAAAATTATTCAGAGGCTAAAGCAATATTTAATTTAGAAAAAGATGGTCATATTTATAGTAGGATTTCAAATCCTACAGTGAATGTTTTAGAAGAAAGACTTTCTGCATTGGAGGGAGGAATAGGTGGAATATGTACGGCAAGTGGTCAAGCTGCATTATTTTTAACCATTGCTACCTTATTAAGTAGTGGCGATCATATTATTGCATCTGATCGTATTTACGGCGGAAGCAGAAACTTGTTAGGACTTACCCTAAAAAGGTTTGGTATAAAAACATCGTTTATAAACCCTAACAATTTAAAAGAAATAGAAAAAAATATTAAAAAGAATACCAAGATATTTTTTGCTGAAACACTTTCAAACCCTAGTTTAGATGTACTTGATATTGAAAAGATATCTGAAATAACTAAAAAAAATAATATTATTTTTCTTGTGGACAATACTGTGCCTTCACCTTATTTATGTAATCCTATAAAATTCGGAGCAGATATGGTAATTCATTCCACTACAAAGTTTATAGGAGGACATGGAGTTGCAATTGGAGGTGTATTAATAGACTCAGGAAACTTTGAATGGAAAGATACTAATAAATTTA
>MDTD01154939.1_pt1 | contig 10925 bp, 8 predicted proteins | sample 811221 | NCBI WGS metagenome assembly MDTD01 (sample SAMN05326646, study PRJNA326480) | marine metagenome | isolation source: seawater | place: Pacific Ocean: South West | collected 2011
ACACGCTTTGCGTACTATAGAAAAAAAAATAAAAAAAAAAATAGATTATATTGTTATGTTGCAGGTTACATCACCACTTCGAAAACCATCACATGTTAAAAAGTGCATTGAAAAGATTATAAATTATAATTTAGATGCTGTTTGGACCATTACAGAAGTAGATAAAAAATATCATCCAGATAAACAATTAATACCTTTTAAAAATAAAATAAAATTTTTCTCTAAAAATGGAAATAAAATTGTTGCTAGGCAGCAATTAAATAAGACTTATTATAGAAATGGTGCTGCTTATGTATTTTCAAGAAATGCAGTTTTGAAAGAGGAAATTTTGCCAAAAAAAAGTGGATATATAATAGTAAAAGACAAGTTAATTTCTATTGATACAATACAGGATTTAAATAAGGTGAAGAAAATTATTTCTATTTAATATAGTGAAATAAAACTTTTTCTATCTTTTCTTAAGTTAATTTTATTATCTACGTAAAATGAGTCTGACTTTATACTTGTTGTACTTATTTCTTCTATAATAGCACCATTCTTAGAGTGAGTTGTGAACTCATGAATTTCATTTTTTTGAATAGTATATGTATCACCTGGTTTTAATGTTCTCTTTTTTCTTTTACCATTTATTGTTGTTTTTAAAATTATATTTCCAAATAATACTTCAAATGTTTCTGTTTTTTTTTTATGATACTGTGCTGGATGTTTTTGATTTTTGAAGATAAATAATAGTTTTTTGCAATATTTTTTATTTACTATTGTAATCATACATAGTCCAAATTTATAGAAATTTTCTAATCCGTAGTGGTGTGAAATTTCGATTTTTTTATTTGAATTTACAGTAATTTTTGCCTCGTTTATTTGATCTAATACTTTATATCTTATCGCCTCAACTTCAGATCTCTCATCAAATATTTTTAAGTCTTTGATTAATACAGGTTTAGAGTTAAGAATATTCTTTCTTGCTATAAATGTTTTAAATTTTGACAAATCATTTGAAATTAATTGACCCTTGGTATTTGGAAATTTAATATCAATTTTATCTAAGGTAATTTGTTCGTTTTTTTTTATGTTTAAATTTGGTTTAATGTAAACACCCCTTTGGAATTCTCTTAAATTTTTTCTCTCATATTTTAAAAAAGTTTCTCTATTTTTTATATCTCCATTGATTTTTTTTGCTTCAAGTATATTTTTTAACCAAGTATCTACCTGAGATGGCACTGCCGAATAATCATTTTTATTATATTTTATGGTATTTATATTAACATGTTTTTCAAATATTTTTGCACCCATGGTGTATGCAATAGCACCAGTCATTTTTTCATCAGGATTTTCATGAGTTGAAAAACCACAGACTTTTTCTCCATATATTTCTCTTAAATATTTAAAATAACTAAGGTTTAAATTTTCTTTTTCGGTTGGATATTTTGCAACACAATATAAATATTTTACATTAATATTTTTAGATGAAAAAAAACTAACTGTTTTTCTAATATCTTTTAAAGAAGCCCCACCTAAACTGCAAATCACTGGTAGTTTATTAATTTTAGAAATTTTCTCTAATAATGGCCAATCGTTCATTGAACAACTCGCAATTTTTAAATACTTAAACTTTAAATCATTTATTTTTTTTACTGATATTTCATCAAATGCTGTACAAATTATTTGAAATTTTTTTCTTGTAAAATTAATTAATTTTAGCCATTGAGCTTTGCTTAGTTTTGTTGAAACAAATCTATTGACACTTTTTTGATTAAGATAGCTATATTGATGATTAATAAATGTATCTAAATCTCGAAATTGAAATTTAAACGCAAAGTCTACCTCTTTATAGTATTTTTTTTTTAGTTTAAAAAAAGAATCAACTATCTTTTTCGCATGTCTCAAATCACCCATGTGATTATTTGCTATTTCAAAAATTACTAAAATTTTTTTCATTTAATATGATTAATCATATTATAAAACTTTTTAATAGCAATAAACTTAATTAAAAATAAAAATTTTTAATAATCAAAAATATTTATAAATTTAGAGGTTGATAAAATTTGCATTAAACCAAAACTATTAGTTAAACTTTGAGAGTTTTGATAATTTTTTAAAAATAATTCAACATTTTTAACATTAAAGTATCCAGAATTTTTCACTTTCGCTGACTTAAGATCATCTAAAAAAATATTATTAATATTTTTTTTAAACCATTCTCTTTGTGGGTCAACAATTGATTTTTTGTTAACAGAAGGTATTTTATTTTTGAAAGTATCTTTCCATATAAATCTTTGAATATTATTTTTTAATTTATTTTTTGTAGAAAGACTAAAACAAAATTCAAACAATTCATGATCTAAATATGGAAGTCTAGTTTCTATTCCTTGAGACATGGCAATTTTATCAACATAATTACAAGATCTTGGAATATGAATATTTTTTACATCTTGTAGTTGTGATTTTTGCAAAAAATTAAATGTACCATCTAAATTGCTGTTAAAATTTTTTTTTGATCTGAAATAAAAATTCATAAAATCTTTATTGAACATATCAAAAATTAAATATGGTGAACCATCTGAAGTAAAATTTCCCTCAGAATTTAAGCAGTAGATGTAATTAATTAAGTTATTCAATCCAATTAAATCAATATTTTTTTTTGAAAAAATTTTGTAAATTAATTTTTTTGAATTTAGATTTTTATTATTATCAATAATACCAGGAAGCCAATTATATTTATATCCACCTAATAGCTCATCACCACCAAGTCCTTCCAAAATAACTTTTATTTTTTTTTGTTTAGCTAATTTATAAAGATTGTAAAAGGCTATAAGTCTTATTGATGTAATAGGAGTTTCAACAATTTTTATTACTTCGTTAATATTATCTTTTACATCCTCAAAAGAAAGAATCGAACTATAATTTTTTAGTGAGTTTTTTTTTGCGAAATTTTCTGCTAATTTAGATTCACTGTCTTCGAAATTAACATAACTTTCAAAATCATAAGTAAATGTTTTTAACTTTTTTTGAATTTTTTTTGCATAAATTGAAATTGTAGAACTATCGTTACCACCACTTAAAAAGCTTCCAATTTCAACATCAGAGATCATGTGTTGTTTAATTGAAGTTTTAAATAAATCTTTTAGTGTTTTTTTATTCTCTTCATATGAAAGTTTGATTTCTTGATTTGGTTTAATTTTCCAATATTTGTTAAAAAATTTTTTATTATTCCTAAAAATTAAGTAAGACGAGCTTTCCAACAGTTTGATATTTTTGAAAAAAGTTTCATTACTGTGATGCATAAACCCTTTAAAAAAAAACTCACCAAATGCGAGATCGTTAAGTTGATTGGTTTTAGTAAAATTTTTAATTGGCTTTATCTCAGAGCTTGCAACAAAAAAATTTTTATCTTCATAAAAATATAACGGTTTAATTCCAAATCTATCACGTATAAGTAATATTTCTTTTTTTTCAAAGTTGTAAATAACTATTGCAAACATTCCTTTTACTTCATCTAAAATTTTTGTTCCGTATTCTTCTATTAGATTGATAATAACCTCTGTATCTGAATTACTTTTTAATTTCTTATTTAATTTTTTTTTTAATTCTAAAAAATTATAAATTTCTCCATTAAAAAAAATAATATTTCTTTTCGTTTTACTGAGCATTGGTTGGGATCCATGTTTTGATAGATCTTGAATGCTTAACCTATAGAAGGATCCTGATATATTTTTATCAAAAAAATTTTTGTTATGATCTGGCCCTCTATGAGATAAGAGTTTAGAGGAATCCAGAAATAATTCTTTATTTATAGAAATATTTTTTTTTTTAAAACAGAAAAAGAAACCACACATATAAAATTGCGTTTAATTATAACCTTTCCCAATAATATAATATTTTATTTTGTTTTTGCCGTTTAATTTATCATTATGAATAAATTTTAAATTTTTATTTTGAATTTTAAATGTTTTTCGAGAAATATTTCTTTGTTTTGACCATCCATTAAATTTCCAAGTTTGCTTATCCCAATCTAATAATTTCCAGTAATTTTTGTTTCTATGTAAATTAACTAAAAAATTATAAGCTTTTTTATCAATACCCAGCCAATCACAAAAATATTTTTTATATTTAAGTGGTTTTTTTTCATAATGAAGTACTAAATTATGTGCTTCCACTTGATTTAATCTTTTATGCCTAATTTCTCTACAAGCATGATCTGTAACTTTGCTATAACCATGTTTATTTAGCTTTAGAATATCATGAGTATCAAAATAATTGTAACAATCTACATGATCATAAGTATCAAATGATCTATGATTTAATGAAGTCTTAAAATTATATTTTTTAATCATTAGTTCATCTTGTCTTTTTGGATCCCAAGGAATAAAATTACTTAAATAAATACCCCTAACGCCAATTTTTTGTAGATCTAAATCGTCCGGATATCTATATTGCCATATATCTTCTTCATTAAGAGTATCAAAAAAATTCAATAAATCATCGGCTTCGTAACCCATTAGATCATGATCTTTTCTATATCTTCTAGTCATCTCAACTTCATGTTTATGAGAAAACATACCAGTTTGTTCTGTTCCCTGATGCCCACCCCAAATAATAAGTGGTATTTTAAAATCAACAGCTGTTTGAACCGGAAATACTGTCTGTCCAGCTATACAATGCCAATAAATACTTCCTAGGTTTCTAAAAGTTGTTTTTGTAATTTTTTTAACAGACAAAGGATTCACATTTTGTATTAAAATATCACAATCAAATTTTATTCTTAAATTAGCTAGGTTCCGGATCCCAAGATCTGTATTAAAATATTTGTTATAAGATACTAGAAGCGGGTTTAACTTTAGTTTATGTTTTACAATATGTAAAATCCAAAAAGACTCAGATCCTCCAGAAACAGGAATAATACAATCATAATTATTTTTATTTTTAGATTTATACTGTTTGACTAATTTTTTTAGTTTATCAAATCTTTCCTTCCAATCTAATGTATATTTTTCCTCGTGTATAATGCAACCAGAACAAATACCGTTTTCATTTATAGTCATTCCCAAAGGATGAAAATTTCCATACAAACATTTTTTGCAAAAAATAATTTTTTTTTCTTTTTTCATCTCAAATAAAATTTTTTTGGTATGAAGGTGGTCTTAAATTTTTAATTTTTTTTTTGATTAAAAATTCTTTATGTTTTTGAATTGAAATTTCCTTATAATTTAATGAATTTCCAATACAAACACCTTTAACTCTTTTTAAATTCATAAGTTTCTCTATTTGTTTTGATTTAGATATTCCTCCAAAAACAAGCACTGGAATGTTATTTGTAATTTTTAAGAATTGATTTATCAATTTTAAATTAAAATTTCCATTCGATCCCTCATTTTTATAATCTATAAGCATTACTTCAGAAAAATAACTACGAAGAATATTTAATTTACTTAAATTAAATAAATTTTTTTCTTTATTAAAATAATTATAATGAAAAATTGAGTTTTCATTAATTTCAAGAGGTAAAGAAATTATAGTTGATTGTGATCCAATATTTTTTGAAATTTTTATAATTTCATTAAAGTTATTTAAGTATAAATTATCAACAATTACTCTTTCAAATCCCATATTTATTATTCTTATCGCGTCACCTGCATTTCTAATACCCCCACCATAAGCTACAGGTGTATTTTTTATTGTTTGCCCCAATTCTTTTATTATTTCAAAATTTGGACCTTTATTTTCTTTTGTAACACTAAAATCAAGAATAATAATTTCATCTGTATTCCACCTATCTAAATTTTCTAAAAGTATTTTAGGATTTCCTAGTGGTAGGATTTTACTATAACTAAAAGATTGAACTGCTAAATTATTATATATTGTTATAACTCCTATAATTCTTTTTTTAAACATTTAAAATGACTCTAAAAGATTAATAATTAGATTTTTTCCAGCGTCCTGACTCCTCTCAGGATGAAATTGAATTCCATAAATATTTTTGTATTTTACTATAGCTGGTATTTCTTGATTGAAATGCGTTTTGGCAATTATATATTTTTTTTTTTCCCACATAACAATAAGAATGATTAAAATAAAAATCATCGATTTCAGAAAACCACAATTCAACAGATTTATTAATTTTTTTTATGTTATTCCAGCCAATATGAAAATTTGAATTTTTTAATTTTCTAATTTTACCTGGAATGAGTCCAAGTCCTATCGTCTCCTGAAATTCATAAGATTTAGATGCTAAAAGTTGCATTCCAAGGCAAATACCAATAATAGGGGTACCATTTTTTGCTTTTTTCTTAATTAATTTAATAAGATTATTATCTCTAAGAGATTTAATTACTCTTGGAAATGCCCCTACTCCAGGTAAAATTAAAACTTTAGCATCATTTATCTCTTTTTTTTTATTGGTTAAAATAGTTCTATAACCTAGATTTTTAAAAAAAACTTCTAAAGATTTCTGATTTCCAATTTTGTAGTCTACTATTGTCAAATTCATTATTCAATCAATCCAAATCCAACTTTAAACCTTGGTTGAATTTTTTTATTTGGTAAAATTTTAAATAATTTTTTGTTTACATTTTTATGAATTTGATTCCAAAATTGTTCTTTTGATATTTTTATATAATCACAAAAATCTTCTATATATTTTTTTCCACAAGCAGAATCGTATTTATTAGCCAAAATGATACCTTGTTCTCTTGACATTCTTCCAAGCCTTATTTCTTCATTGGCATAATCAGACGCTCTGCCAAATCCATATTTATAGTATTTAATCATTTGATTTAAAACCACCCAATCTTCATCTAATGAAAATACACCATATAAGTCAGCTGTATTTTTTGGTTTATCTTCTCTTATTTGCAAACCTTCCAATGCTGAGTATGCTCCATTGTTCACAATGGACCAGTCTTTCCAGAACCATCCTAAATATACAGACTGTATTTTAAATTTTTTAATTTCTTTTTGAGAAGGGTATTCAAATTGAAAAATTTTTTCTTTTTTAAAACCTGCTTTTTTTATCCAGTCAACTTTCCCCTCAGAAAAAGTATTTGCAAATCTAAGATTATTAGCATCATATCCTGTTTTACCCGCTGTTTTCATATCTCCAAGTTGGTGTGCAGGATTTTCTCCCAAAAATATTAGTGGTATTTTATATTTAATTGCCAATAAAGGACTAACACTTAGTATAGCATTTTCTGAAAATTTCATAAAATTCGTAAATTTAAAAAACGACGTTCTTGCTAATTTACGCCAAGTTTGCGGTGAATAACTCAAAAAATGTACATCAAAGCCTAATTCAATTAAATTAGAAATATTACTTGCACCTCTGTTAGTTATTTGTTCAGGAGGGTAAGCTATTGAAATAAGTAAAGGTTTCAATTTTAATTTATCTCTGACCCATAAAGCTTGTCTGGTGCTATCTTTTCCTCCACTTACACCAATTATGCAATCAAATTTTCTACGTGGAAATTTTGGCAATTTACTTATCATTTCCATTAATTCTTTTATTCTGAAATCCCAGTCAACGTTTTGCAATTTTGCCCAATAAATACAAGCAGGGCATAAATTATTTTTAAACTTTATATTAGGTCTTGTATCTACGTTTAAACAAATTGAACAATATTTCATTATTTAAAATTTACTTTTTAGTAAAAAATTTTTTATTTATAACTTTTTCATAATCTATATTTGCAAAACTAAAATGTTTGTTAGAATTTACAGGCCATAATATTTGTCTAGGAAATATTAAATTTTTTTCATTTTCAAAAAATTTTATTGTTTTAGTTTTTAAATAATTCATATAACTATTTTTTGGCCTAAATACATTTCTAACAAAAGAGTAACCTATTATTTTAATACTTTTTTTATTCTTAAATTTAATAAATTTAGACATGAAAAGTAAGATTTTATTTAATTGATTGTATAAATCGGGCTCATTATAGTTTTCTAGGAATTCGATTTGGTAAATTTTTTTTTTCATTTTTAATATGTCTGAATACAGAGAGATTCTCTTTAAACCAACTGCATGTTCAGAGGCTACTATAACTTCTACAAAATTATCTAGTTTACTTTTTTCAAAATTTTTTACTTCTATGAGGCCTGTATAGAATTTTATTGGTGTTAATTTATTAGCTCTATTGTTTTCTTTATTTATAATTGAAATGCTTAGAGGTTTGACAGGTATACAAATAATTTTAAAATTTGAAGACTTATTTAGTTCCTCACAACCATCAAAAAATATTTTGTTATTTTTTTTTATAAATTTTACTGGTTTATTAAGTTTTATCTTTACTCCTTTTTTTTTTAATAATTTTTTTAAACCAAACGATATATTTTCAAATAAACCACCTTCAGGAAAAACATATTTATGATTTATTTTTCTTTCTCTTACTTTTTGATTAAATATTGAGGCTTCATCTTTTGACTCTTCCTTATAATTTGGAGGAAAAAACCATGGATAAGATAGATCAATTGCATCATTAAACGATGTCCTGCTATCAGAGAAACAATTTTTTAAATACTTTACATATTTTTTTTCTGAATTACTTAAACTTTTTTTTTTATTTTTATGACTAATATTTTTGCTTCTGATTTGAAATTTTTTTTTAATATTATTAGGCCATTTATTAACACTGTCTTGGCAACTAATTAGATCTTTACCAATGATCATTCCTCTTGTTTTTTTAATTTTATAAAATTTTATAGTTTTCTCTAAAAAATTTAATAAAGAATTTGACCTAATGTCCTCAAAAGTATGAAAACCTGGATTTACTTTATATTTATCTATTTTTACATGATTGTAAGCTTTTAGGAAACTTTTTGAACCTTCCAAGATAATCACATCATAATTTTTATATTGGGATTTTATTTTTAGAGACAAAAAAATGCTATAAAGATTTAATCCAATTAAGAAAACTTTTTTTTTCATTAATTTAGTCTTTGAAATGTTTCTGCCTTAATCGGACCTAAAAGCTTATTCTTAATTTTCATCCCACTTTTTTCAATCTTAGATAATTTTTCAATTACTTCTTCAAAATTTTTAAGATAATTTTTTATATGATTTTTAGTATGTGCTAAGCTCACAAATATCGTATTACTGGTTAAAATTTTTTTTTTTAACATTTCTTGTGAAATATAAGTAACTCTCTCACTATGATAATTTCTGAAATAATATGTCGGGATTGATTCTAGCCCAACTATTTCTGCATCTAAGTCATATTTAGTAAAAATTTTTTTCCATTCTTTTTTAATATATTTTCCAATCAACGATATTTGATCCCAAGATTTGTATTGTTCCATGTACTTAAGACAATATAAGCCAGCGGTAAAACCAACTCTTTCAGTCCAAAATGTACTACTAATAAAGGTATTTTTGGCATTTTCCATTATCTCTCTTTTACCTACTACAGCTGTAATTGCGTATCCATTCCCTAAAGCTTTACCAAAAATAGCAATATCAGGATTAATTTTGTATTTTTTATGTAATCCACCAAAAGTTTCTCTAAATCCTGAAGTACATTCGTCAAAAATTAATATTATATTTTTTTTAGTACAGAGATTTCTTACTTTATTTAAAAAATTTTTTTTTGGTTTTTGATTTCGTTCAACCTCCATCTTAATAATTCCAATTTTTGGATTTTTATCTACTAATTTTTTTAAATAATTAAAATCGTTATAAATAAATGTATGGATAGAATTTTTTAAATCATTTGGAACACCGTCTGTAGATAATCCTTTTAAAAGAAGTTTAGATAATTTATTTTTTTTTTTGATATTTGCAGCTAAATACCAATCATGCCATCCATGATACCCACAAACCGCTATTTGTTGTTTTTTTGTGGAAGCTCTTGCTATTCTTATAGCAATTGAATTAGCTTCTGCACCTGATCTTGCAAATTTTACCATATCTGCCCACTTATTTATTTTTAATAAACTCTCAGACAATTTAACTTCTTCATAACAATTGAGAGTAGACATATTACCTTTATCAATAATTTTTTTAACTTCCTTATCTATTTTATAATTAGAATATCCTAAAATATTGGTCCCCACACCCATAAGTGAAAAATCATAATATTTTTTCTTATCTAGATCCCAAATTTCACATCCTTTTGATTTTGAATAATATGTTGGCCAATACTTTGGTAGATAAAATTGAGGACGTTTTGAAATAAATACATTACCCCCTGGAATTATTTTTTTTGCTTTATTCCATAAATTATAATTTTTTTTATTTAATTTCATTTTATTTTTCTTGGGTCAATTAAACTATATTTATTTATTTTAAATTTTTTTGGAACATAAAATTCTTTACTATTTAAAACACTTATAATTTTCATAAGTTGTGATTTATTTTCTATGCCAACAGTTATTTTATTTATAAATTTATAATTTTTTACAAAATTGATACAAGCACTAATTCTATCTATATGTTTTCTTCTACACCAGTTATGAAATTCTAAAATTTTTTTATTTACTGTATTGGATTTAAATTGATGTTGCTTTAAAATTTTTCCTTGTAAAAATATAGATCTTACATGAATCTCAATTTTTTTCTTTTTAATTTTATCTATAATTTTTTTTTTTGCAAATCTGTGATCTAATATATTAAATGGTATTTGAAAAAAATCAGGGGTAGTTAAATTAGTTATTTTTATAAATTCATCAGGTGTGTAAATTGAAAATCCAATTTTTTTTATTTTTTTTTCCTTTTTATATTTATTTAATAGTTTAATTATTTTTACTTGATTAACTTTTTTTTTAATAAAAAAATCAGAATTATGTATCATAATACCTTCAATTCTTTTTTTTTTTAAATCCTTAAATGATTTATTAATTAACTTTATAATTTCAGAGTCAATGCTACTTTTTTTAATATCAGGAATATTAAATTTAGTATAAATTTTTTTTTTTTTTATATAACTACCTAAGAG
>MDTD01199134.1_pt1 | contig 10925 bp, 10 predicted proteins | sample 811221 | NCBI WGS metagenome assembly MDTD01 (sample SAMN05326646, study PRJNA326480) | marine metagenome | isolation source: seawater | place: Pacific Ocean: South West | collected 2011
CAAAGGACCCTTCCTGGAAAGGAGCTATCCGACACAGGAACAGTGCAACATACTGGTGGCTAGAGAGTAGATCAGGCGAAGCAAAATACTCAGTGTTCGATATTATTCATTCCTTTATTTGAGAACTTCGTCCTGATCTTTTTTTATGCGCGGATTTAATCCGTGTATTCACCAGCTTTCATTTTAGTCATGTCTCGCAATTCAATTGCATACCGGGAGAGACGATTCTAATGCGCGATTTAATGATTTTCAGTTCGATAGTTTTATTCATTGGATTTGGTTTTTTAGCAATCTTCAAGTTTTCCAATCACTTGATCTGTGTTGCGGGCTATGTGCTTGCAACACTTACAACCTGCCTGGGAATTGTCTATTTCGGTTGGATGCCGTTTTTCGGTGGTACATATAGCCATGCAACTTATTTTGGCTGCATTGTCTTAATCATGGGATTGTGGGGATACATTCTGACCGGCGCAATGAACCTGCTTCTCAAATCAGAAACTTCTGCACCAATCAATCATCAGAGTAAGCTTTAGAGCTTCGTCATCAAGGTGGTTCATACTTGCCTAAATTCATCTCCTGTTGTCCAATACAAGCATGAATGAAGACACCGGTCAATTGTTTGTATTGGATCATCCTGTTGCTGCACATCTGGTCACGCGGATTCGTGATGAAGAAACACCAACGCCCCGCTTCCGGGAGTTGGTGGCACGGGTCGGAATGTTGCTTGCCTATGAAGCGACACGCGATCTGCCCACCAAGACGGTTAAAGTCAAAACGCCCATCAAGGAAACGGACGGCTATGTGCTGCAACTGCCGGTGACGGTGGTTCCGATCCTGCGTGCGGGTCTTGGATTGGCTGAGGGTGTCATGCAACTGCTGCCTCAGGCGGTGATGGGTCACGTGGGCATGTTCCGCGATGAAGAAGCACTCAAGCCGGTGAGTTACTACGAGAAGTTGCCCACGCAGATCGCTGATGGTCCGGTGTTGCTGATCGACCCGATGTTGGCAACCGGTGGCAGCGCCGCTGCCGCGATTGAACTTCTCAAAGGCAAAGGCTGCACAGACATTCGTTTTTTGAGTTTGATCGTAGCGCCTGAAGGTGTCGAGAAACTCACCACGGCGTATCCCGATGTGCCGATCTACACCGCAGCGCTGGATGAATGTCTCAACGACATCGGCTACATCGTCCCCGGTCTCGGCGATGCAGGTGACCGACTCTATGGCACGTTGTAACCGATCGCAAACATCTGCCATTTAGCCGCATCGCTTGCGATGCGCGTCATGGTTGTAACGTGTCGATGTGATCGCATCACAAGTGATGCAGCTAAATACCAGTAGGTCGACTACTCAACCACGCTGAAATAGCTATCATGTACCGACTATGAAAAAACGCATTCTTTCAGGTATTCAACCGTCCGGCCAGTTGCATCTTGGCAACTACGCGGGCGCGATTCGTCAGTTCGTCGACATGCAGGGCGAGTATGAAGTCTATATCTTCGTCGCTTCCTATCACGCTCTGACCTCCACCCGTGATCCGGAGGTTCTGCGCAATAACATCCGCCAGATCGTGATTGATTACATCGCCTTCGGCCTGGACCCCAAACAAGCCAACATTTATTTGCAACATGATGTCCCGCAGGTCACCGAACTGAGTTGGATACTCTCGTGCGTGTGCCCCAAGCACATGATGGATAAGGCAACCAGCTACAAAGACAAAACCGCCAAAGGCCTTGCGGCCTCGATTGGTTTGTACACGTACCCGATCCTGCAGGCAGCGGATATTTTGAGTGTGGACCCGGACTTCGTGCCGGTGGGTGAAGACCAGATTCAGCACATCGAAATCACACGTGATTTGGCGCAGAAGTTTAACCATCATTATGGCGAAACCTTTAAGCTGCCTGCTCATCGCATTCGTGCTGATGCCGGCGTGCTGCCCGGACTTGATGGTGAGAAAATGTCCAAGAGTTATTGCAACACCATCGACCCGTTCATGCCTGAGAAAAAGCTGCGTAAGCTGCTTAACAAGATCGTCACCGACTCTACACCAATGGAAGATCCCAAGGAGCCGGAGACCTGCACGGTGTACAAGATTTTCAAAGCCATCGCAGGCAGCGACGATCAGCGGACAGTGGATTTAGCCAACCAGTATCGTGCGGGTGGCATGGGTTACGGTCATGCCAAGAAAGCGTTAGCCGATCTGATTCTCGATCACTTCGGTGAGGCGCGTCAACGCCGCGAAGCGTTGATGGCTGATCCGGGTTATGTCGAACAGGTGCTGGCTGACGGTGCTGCAGCCGCACGCGAAAAAGTCGGCGAAGTCACCGAACGTGCCCGCAAAGCCGTTGGGTTATAACAACACCTCTCCACAATACAAACACCACACAGGCAAGCCCAACAGCTTGCCTGTTTTGACATTTAGCCGAGTTATCTTGACTCGGTTGGCTAGCTGGTTTGATCTAGCTGTTTGTGTCATTAATCGCCAAATTGAAATTTGATTCGTCATTCCCGCGAAGGCGGGAATCCAGTGGCATTTTGTGAACACTTGCAAGGTTCACTGGACTCATGCCTGCCCGGGAGTAACAGATGTGGGCGATTGTTTATGCGAGTTGCTATCAACGCCATCCCAAACAATCCGGCCAGGATAACCGGGCTAAGTGTTTTACGTTCGGACCATCTGATTGAGCGTCAGTTGCTTGTAGATGTCGCAACGTTCAAGCAATTCATCGTGTTTGCCCTGATCAATGATCTTGCCTGCATCCATGACGACAATCAGGTCCGCATCGACCACGGTACTCAAACGATGTGCAATCACCAGTACCGTGCGACCTTCACGAATGTTATGTAACGCTGCATTGATCTTGGCTTCGGACTCGGCGTCGATCTGGCTGGTGGCTTCATCGAGAATCAGGATCGCCGGATCACGGAGAATCGCCCGCGCGATGCAAAGACGTTGACACTGCCCGCCGGAAAGTCCCTTGCCCCCTTCGACCAGTTCGTAGTCATAACCACCGGGCAGATTTTCAACGAACTCATGGGCGTATGCGAGCTTGGCTGCTTCGACGATTTTTTCACGCGAGATATGCCGGTGGTTGTAGGCGATGTTATCTGCGATAGTGCCTTTGAACAGAATGGATTGCTGGGTCACGACAGCAATTTGCTGGCGAAGACTCCGCAGGTTGATAGTATTGATATCCGTGCCATCGATTCGAACGGTGCCTGCAGATGGTCTCATCAATCTCGGTAGAAGACTCAGTAATGTCGACTTGCCTGAACCATTGCCCCCGACGATGGCAACTTCCATGCCATGTTGAATCGACAAGCTGATATTTGACAGCGCGGGATTAGCCTGTGATTCATAGGTAAAGCTGATATTTTCAAACGCGACCGATTCATGGTGTTTTGCCAACGCAGGTAAATTTTTAGCTTGGATTCCCAAGGGTTCCTGGGGCATTTCAAGCATGTCGGTGATTCGGTCAGCAGCAGCGGAGGATTCGTGTAACTGGTTATTGAGGTTTGACAGTGGTTTGAGTCCTGCTGCCGAAACCGCCAATGCCATCAACACGGCAATCAGGTCACTGGTTGGTTGGTGTAAACGAAAGATCAACCAACCGGCCACACTTCCAACAATGACAACGCCCACCATGGAGATGATTTCAACAACCGGTGATGAAAGGGCGCGGGCGGTGCGCATTTTCATTTCGTCCTTGTAGAGCTTGCGGTTTTCGTCAGAAAAACGACGGCGTTCGTAGCCTTCAGCACCAAAGACCTTGACGACTTGAATTCCATTAACGGCTTCAAGGAGAATGCCAGCCAGTTTGCTTCGTCTGCCCAATGCTTGCTTGGATGCGCGTCGAATGATCTTGCCGAATTTACGCAGCAGGATGGCAATCGCCGGGGCGCCCACCAAGGCAAGGAGCGTTAATTTCCAGTTGAACCAGAACGCGGTCCCGATACCGGCAATGGCCTTGAGCATCTCACCTGCAGCACGCCCAAAAATCTCACGCAAAGCGTTGGCAAGCACGGCGGTGTCATTGGTCACACGGATGAGTTGATCGGACTGCCCCTGTTTCTGGAGTAGTTGGATATGACCGTTGAGGACACGACGCATCAGACGCGCCCGCCAGTTCATCGCGGTGCGCATCACCACCGTGATGACGATGTATTCATGTAGAAATCGACCAATATTGCCAATGACCGTCAAACAGAGAATGACCATCAAAACAAGGATAAAGGCATGCAGTGGGTCCGTTGGCAGATACGACGCCCAACGGTCAAGCGTGCTGTGAATGGATTGAATCGATTCTGCTGAAAGTAGATTCCAACCTTTTTCCGAAAGACCATTGGCTGCTTTCTGGATCGCGTCAATGACAGGTTGAACATAGTCTGCTAAAACCTGCCCCTTGTTAAAATCTTCAATGAGCAGTTCCGTCACCGCCTTGAGCATTCCAAGGCCTGCACCGAAACAAATGGCATTGAGCAAAGCTGCGACGAACGCCAACACGAACAATTTCTTGAACCGCAGCAGGTCTTTGGCAAGTTGTTTAAAAGCATCATTCATAATTTGGATCAATCGTCGAACGGCAATAACGCAATCAACCGCGCAGCAGGTTCAGGTAATCGTAAAAGTCGGGAAAGGTTTTGTTCACACAGCTTGGATCTTCCAGGACCACGCCCGGTTTACGCAGACCAATGACGGCAAAGCTCATGGCCATGCGGTGATCGTCGTACGTATGAATCGTCACGGATTCATCAGCAGGCACCATCGGATCAGCCGGCGGTGTGATGGTGATGTCGTCACCTTCAATGTCGACTTCAGCGCCAAGCTTCATCAACTCCACCTGGATCGCTGCCATGCGGTCGGTCTCCTTGACGCGGAGATTACCGACGTTGCGGATCGTGGTCGGGCCGTCTGCAAAGTAGGCGACCGCTGCAAGTGTCTGCGCCATGTCGGGCATGTGGTTTAAATCAATGTCAATGCCGATGAGTTTTTCACCTTTGGGTGGCGAAATGACAGTGATGCTATCCGGCTCGCAGATCACCGAAGCGCCCATCAATTGAAGCACTTCGGCAAAGCCGCTATCGCCCTGCACACTCCGAAAACCCAACCCTTCGACGGTGCATTTGCTATCGGGCACCACGGCAGCGGCAGCGAGAAAATAGCTGGCGTTGGAGGCATCGGGTTCGACGTGCATGTTCACTGCCTTGTACACACCCTGAGGCACCGTGATGGACTTGAAGCCCAGCGCGACATCCGCTTCGATGCCAAAGCGGTGCATCATCGCCAGTGTCATGGTGATGTACGGGATGCTGATGGGTTGACCGTCAAAGTGAATTGTCAGACCGCCAGGCAGGTACGGTGCGATTTGCAATAACGCAGAGATGTACTGGCTGGAGAGTGTCGGCTGTAACGTGATCTCACCACCATGCAAACTGTCGGGAGATGCGGTGATGGTTAATGGCGGGAACCCATCATTGCCGGGGTATTGGATGTCCGCACCAAGCTCTCGGAGTGGGTCAACGAGTTGAGCGATGGGACGCTCGCGCATACGTTGGATACCATCAATGGTACGCTTGCCTTGTCCCAGACAACAGGCGGCGGTGAGAAAGCGGGTGGCGGTCCCGGCATTGCCCAGAAACAGATCGGCATCAGATGTTGGGAAGCCGCCACCATTGCCGGTGATTTTCGCGGATGTCGAGCTGGTTGCCTGCCAATCGATTCCCAAAGCCACGAGCGCTTCACGCATGCGATTGGCATCGTCAGCAACGAGCAGGCCCGTGAGGTCACAGGTGCCGGAACTCAGCGCTGCAAGCAGCACCACGCGATTGGTCAGCGACTTACTCCCAGGTGGGCAAAGGCTCACCGAAAAGGAATCGGCTAAGGGTTCAATGAGCAGCGTATCGACCAAAGATCAGTCCGCCTTTCGGAACACAGCAACGATGTTTTCAATCGGGACAACAAACAAACGATTATCGCCTTCAAAGTCCACGGGGATCGCTTCCTTGGGATTGAACAACACCCGGTCATACTGCTGGATCGGATAGTCAATATCGTGTTCAACCTGTGCGGAGATACTCACTACGCGGCCGGTCAACGTCGGGATCTCAATCTTGTCCGGCAGGTGAATGCCTGACTTGGTCGTCTTCTTGTCCTGATCCTTGCGTATCAGGACGCGTTTGCCCAGCGGCTCGACAACTTCCAGAACCTGTTTGTTGCTAGGTGGATTGCTCATAGTCGGGATATTGTAGATCGAATCGACCGTCTTTGCACCCCCGGAAGTCCGATGAAGATGCTTTTGACTCTGGCTTTAACCACAGAGGCACAGAGCCACAGAGATTAAAAACAATGAGCCAATTTCTCTCTAACCCCCAGTGACGCTGGTGTAAGAACTTAAAGTGTTACGCATTCTGTTTGGTGATCCAATCCCGCAAATACTCGCCACCTAACTCATAGGCTTCCAGCGGCACGGCATGGCCAGACTCCGGCCAGATCACCGGCTTGGGGTGAATCGGGTTTTGTGCTACCAACGCATCAGCAAATGCCATGCACGCTTTTTCATCCACGCGTTCGTCCGACTCATTGATGGTGATCCAGATCGGTCGGTCGCAAACCTTCTCCAGCAGTGACATCGCATGCGATGGTTCATACAACGGATTGCCAGCGAGTTGCTCAAACTCCGTGAGTCTGGACAGGTCCGTCACCGGGCAAACCAAGGCTGCTGCCTGTACCCGATCATCAACTGACATCACATGCAAAGCAGAGATACCCCCGCGGCTTGTTCCTGCAATGACAACATGCCTGGGTTCGACGAACATCATCGTTTCGGTGACGTGATCAATCAGTGCTTTGCCAACCTGACGAATCTGCCCAAAGACATCAATATCCTGCTTGATGGCTGTGACAAAGGCTTCAAGTTCATGGCCCATGCTCTTGTCCGCCAACTCCCGGTGATAAGGCAGTGTGAAGCTAGCAGCGTAATGTCCAGCTCGAAGCATGGGACGAACCAACCCACCAAACGTGGTGTGACGCAATGCTGAGAAACAGTCATTCGCCAAATTCACGATTAACCACGGCTCATCGCAGACGTCATGCGGTGCCATCACCATCGCAGGCCAGGCGATACCACAGACATCAAGCTTGATGGACTCTTTGGTGAAAGTTTCAGACATGGGAAAATAAAATCAGTTGGCAGCCTGCGGTGTCGGCGTCTGCATCGCGGCATCGGGTTCGGTGACCTTAGCAGGTAATTCAATATCCAATTCACCAATCCCCTGCACGTCCAGTTTCAATGTCCACGGCGCATCACCCAGTGACAATAAGTTAAACCAGACATAAGTCTTGGCTTGCAATGAATTGCTACCACCTTGAATACCTCGATTGGGAACTTGACTACTTCCCGATCCAACATAGCCATCGGGCATGTTGCCAAGCGTACTGAAATCCACAGAGATTTGTTGCGGACGCTGAAGAGCAAGCGGCTGAATCACTTCGCCGTTACTGCGTAAAATTGATGCGGACTTTAAGTGATATGCTGATGCATCAACGATGACCTGAATCTTGCTGCCGATCTGAACATAGTCCGCACGGATAAACCGGGCAGATCCTTCCTCGCCTGCGGCATAGGGCAACGGCTTGGATGATTCGCATCCGACCAGTAACAATACGGCAATCATCCCGATAAAAATTCGCTGCATCATGTGGACCTGTCAAGGATAGAGGTTAATCTCGCTGAACAATACACGTATCAGAATACGGCGGTTTCAGGAATCTTCAAGTTGCCTCATCTGGAATTTGCATCTGCGCAAGGGTCCTGTGATACGCTATCAAAAGACTTGTCCATCCAATGCAACTTTCTTCCAAGTCAATTGTTCTTTGATACATAGGCCACTTAACCATAAAATATGATCCAACCAGAACCATCCTTTTAAATAAGTGATCACCATGCCCAAAAACTCAAAGATCGTTCTTCTCTTGGCGGTACTCGTCGCAGGTAACATCCTGCTGTGGACCTCCAACACCATGGCACGTCGCAGCGACGCTTTTGAACAGATCGGCCTGCTCACCGCACTCCGACGGGAACTGGTGGTCTCACATGTCGAAGAGCCCGATCAGGAGAAAATGCTCAAAGCCGCAGTCCGTGGCATGATCAGTTCGCTGGACGATCCCTACACCACCTACCTATTCCCCGAAGACATCAAGCAATTCGACAAGCATGTCGGTGGTACCTTCTCAGGGATCGGTGCAGAAGTCATGATCGACGAAACGCTCAACCGCGTGAAGATCGTCTCCCCCCTGGAAGAATCCCCCGCCTGGAAGTCCGGCGTCTTGGCGGGTGACATCATTTACGAAATCGACGGTGAAGACACCGAAGGCCTTTCCATCACCGATGCCGTCGATCGACTCACCGGCCCGGTGGGAACCGAGGTGACCATCGTCGTTCGTCACAAAACAGGCGAAAAGGAAACCATCAAAATCACCCGTGCGATCATCAACATCCAAACTGTCAAAGGCTTCACCCGTGACAAAGAACATCACTGGGATTACATGCTCGATCCGGTCAACAAGATCGGCTACATCCGTCTGACGCAGTTCAACAAGAACTCCGGCCCGGACATGCGGGCTGCTTTGGAACAGCTCAATGAAAATGGTGCCAAGGCCGTGATCCTGGATCTGCGTTTTGACCCGGGTGGCTTGCTGCCCACCGCCATTGAAGTCGCGGACATGTTCCTGCCCGGTGGCAAGAAAATCGTCTCTGTCAAGGGGCGTGTCGTTCCTGAAGACGTGACTTACTCAACCGATTCAGGCACCGTCTTTAAGGGCGATGTGGTTGTTCTTGCCAACGAATCATCCGCCTCGGCATCGGAAATTGTCACGGGGGCTTTACACGATAATCACCGTGCAAAATTCGTCGGCACACGCACCTTCGGCAAAGGCTCCGTCCAACAGGTTCGCCCGCTGGCGACCGGTGAAGGCGCCCTGAAAATCACCAACGCCTACTACTACCTGCCCAACGGTGAAAAGATTCACCGCGTCAAAGATGCCAAAAACTGGGGCGTCAATCCAGACCCCGGTTTCTATGTCGCCATGAGCCCTGAGCAGATCAAAGACATGCTCAAGATTCGCCGTGACAGCGATATCCTCAATGACGAAAACGGCTCGGAAATCCGCAAGGAAATCTCACCCAATTGGATCACCGACAACCTCAAGGATCTGCAACTGGCTGCAGGACTCGAAGCTGCTATCGGCAAGATTCAAAACGGTGAATGGCCCAAGGTCGGGACCGAAGGCACCGACGATGTCCGTAATGCCATCCTGCTTGAAAACCTGATCCGCACCCGTGAACTTCTCCAGGAACGTATGGATGAAGTGGAAAAGGAAATCAAGAAAATCGAAGCCGGCGAAAAGATCGAAGAAGACGATAAGCCCGTCGCTTCAGGTGCCATGAAAGATAAGACCGAAGACGCCGAGTTGGTGCCTGCGGAGTAATGTGATCCTGGGGGAATGTTATGCCAGTTGTTGGGGGAGCACCTGCCGGACCTGCGAGTTGTGGTTGCGCAATCATGACATACCTGCTGGTCTTGGTCATATTGGCTTGTTTTGTTCTATTCGCATACTTTGCATTTCAAGATGTTTTTTAGACAGTATTACATATGACCACCACTTCCTCCCTGATCCTTGCCCTCGAATCGAGTTGTGATGAAACCGCTGCATCCGTTGTGCGTGATGGGCGGGTGATTCTCAGTAATGTCATCGCGACGCAGCATAAGCTGCATGTCGAGTACGGCGGTGTCGTGCCGGAGATCGCAAGCCGGGCGCACATTGAGAAAATCCTGCCGGTGATTGACCAGGCGGTGACGAAGGCTGGCGTGACGTTTGATGAACTCGATGCCATTGCGGTGGGCAATCGACCGGGGTTGATTGGTTCACTGCTCATTGCTGTCAGCGCGGCCAAATCCCTTGCATGGTCACTGGGTAAACCGCTCATCGGCGTGGATCACGTGCAGGCTCATCTCTATGCAGCGGACCTGGTGATGGATGCTGACGCCCAGCTAAGCGAACCAGATTATCCCGCATTGGGGTTGGTTGTTTCGGGCGGTCATACGTGTCTCTATCACGTAACCAGTGCGCTTGAAATGACCAAGCTGGGTAACACGATCGATGATGCGGTTGGCGAAGCGTATGACAAAGCGGCAGTGATTCTTGATGCGGGCTATCCGGGTGGTCCGATGCTCGACAAGCTTGCCCAGACCGGTGATCCCAAGGGTATTGATCCCCTGCCGATTTCGTTACTCGATAAAGACTCGCTGGATTTTTCCTACTCAGGTTTGAAGACCGCGTTGCTTTATCGCGTGCGTGGCAATCCGTCAGGCAAAGGTAAGGATGTCACCTTCGAACGCTCCGCTTCAGATTTGACTGCTGATGAAAAAGCCAATCTCGCTGCGGCATTTCAGCAGGCAGCGATCGGTGCGGTGACGAAAAAAGTCAAACGCGCTTTGGATCAGATGGCAGAGCAAGGCAAGACACCCAAGCGCATTCTTGTGGGTGGTGGCGTGAGTGCCAACTCCGAGATTCGCAAGCAGATGCTGGCGTTGGGTGAGCAGCGCAACATGCAGGTGTGTCTGCCCCCCATGTCGGTGTGTCTGGACAACGCTGCCATGCTCGCGGGTCTGGCTCATCACCGTTTTGTTGCAGGTGATTTTGACACACTGGATTTACCGGTGATCGCAACTTCGGCGATGTGATTTTTTGAACCGCCAAGACGCCAAGATCGCCAAGGTCGGAAGAGAATAATTTTATATAACCACAGAGACACAGAGGCACAGAGCCCGAAACAAACAAGTGGAAAACTCTGCTTGTTTTAGAGCAGATCGCGTCATTAATCGCCATACAGAAATTCGATTCGTCATTCCCGCGCAGGCGGGAATCC
>MDTD01003078.1_pt1 | contig 10924 bp, 12 predicted proteins | sample 811221 | NCBI WGS metagenome assembly MDTD01 (sample SAMN05326646, study PRJNA326480) | marine metagenome | isolation source: seawater | place: Pacific Ocean: South West | collected 2011
AAAAGTTCATTTGAACATTTAAAACTTCATATGATAGGTAAATTGCAGACAAATAAAGTTAAGTATGTAGTCCCTTTATTTGATTACATTCATTCTTTAGATAGTATTAAATTGGCTGAAAAAATTTCATTAGAACAAAAAAAAAAAAACAAAAATTTAAAAATTTTCATTCAAATAAATTTAGGAGCAGAATTACAAAAAAGTGGAATAGATAAGACAAATTTAAAAGACTTTTATCAAACTTGCATAAAAGATTTTGAACTGAATGTCATTGGATTGATGTGTTTACCTCCACAAAATGAAATGGTTGGATCTTATTTTGAAGAAATGGTAGAACTTAATAAATCGATTGGTTTAAAAGATTTAAGTATGGGTATGTCTTCAGATTATCTAGAAGCAATAAATTATGGAGCTACTTTTGTAAGAATTGGATCTAAAATTTTTGGTGACAGAAACTAAAGAATTTTAATTTTAGTTTTTTTGTTGATTAATTTTAATAGAATTAACATATCTTTCTTTTTTATAGCTACACAACCTAGCGTTTTTTTATAATTTTTTGTTAGATGTAAAAAAATTGCGCTACCCTTTTTTTTAATTGGTTTAGTAGTGTTGTATTTAATTGGGATTAAAAGATCATAATTCTTATTTTTTCTAAATAATTTTTCAAATTTTATATTTTTAGATGTTTTTATTAATTTATTATAATATTTGCTGTTTGTATCATCACACCATCCTAGATTTTTTTTTATTTGTATTGTTTTAATTTTGGTCAGTGGTTTTGATAATCTATCTCCTCTAAAGTATAAAGGTCCTAAAGAATATAGACCTCTGGGTGTTTTTTTATCACCCTCAATTTTTTTTGAAGTTACCCCATTTTTTCCAAGTGAACATTTAAATTTAAATTCATCATATAAAAGTGTATCTTTATTTTTTATTATGATTTGCATTTTATTAATATGATTTCTAAAAATTTATTTATATATGATTCTATTAAATTATTTGAAATACTAAATGAAATAAAATCAAAATTTAATTTTGAAGTTAATTATATTGATAAAAAAGAGTATAATAAAATAGATTTTCAAAACTATAAAAATTATTTAATAATTTCAACCAATTCCTATGAGAAAATAAATAATTGTTTAGTTATAGATAAATTACCTGAAAAAATTAGTAAATTAATTGAAAAAATTAATTTAGGATTTTTAAGAAATCAATTTAGTAGTCAATCAGAAATTAAAGTTGGAAAATATCTTTTAGACTTAAATTCTCGAAAAATTAATTTTGAAAAAATTCATTTAGATCTAACTGAAAAAGAATGTGATTTAATATTATTTATTCAATCAAATAAAAAAGTAAATTTAAAAGCATTACAAAAAAATGTTTGGGGTCACTCCTCAGATCTTGAAACTCACACAGTTGAAACACATATCTATAGACTTAGAAAAAAAATGTATGAAAGTTTCAAAGATGATAATTTTATAAAATTTGATAAAAAAGGGTATTTTTTAAGTTGAAAAAGAATTTAATTGCAAAAAACTTATCTAATAAAAGGTACAAACAAAAAATAGTTAAACCCAAAAAAGGAAAAGGTAGTTTTAAAAGAAAAAAAGTTAAATTCTAGCTCCAATTTTCTGAATTATTTTAGAAGATAACTCAGTCCCCTTAATTAAACATTCCTTAATTGATAAATTATTAATTATTCCATGTAAATAACCTGCTGCAAACAAATCACCTGCTCCTGTTAAATCTTTAATATTTAAGTTTTTTTGTGCACTGCACTCAATTAATTCACCATTAGATATTGATATTGCACCTTTTTCTCCGCGAGTAATAATTATATTTTTCTTAATTTGTTTTGAAAATAAAATTACTTCCTCAAAAGATTTAGCATCTATTAACGAAGTTATCTCTTGCTCATTTGCAAAAATTATATCTAAACTATTTTTAACTAATTCTAAAAAATTTGGTTTATGCCTCTCAACACAAAATAAATCTGATAATGACATTGCTGTTTTTTTTGAATTTTTAATAGCTTTTTCAAATGCCTTTTTAGGTTCTCCTTCGTCCCATAAATAACCTTCTAGAAAAACCATATCCGAATTTTTGATATCTTTTTCATTAAGATCTTGGTCACTAATTTTTCCAGCAGTACCTAAAAAAGTACACATTGTTCGCTCAGAATCTGGTGTAATTAAAATTAAACAAGATCCAGTGGAAATAGGCTCTTTTTTTTTATTGTATAAATATTTAACATTTTCTTTTCTTAATCCTTCTTCATATCTTTGACCGAGTTGGTCATCATTAATTTTTCCTAAAAAACCAACATCATTTCCCATTTGTGCTAATCCAACAATGGAATTCGCAATTGAACCACCAGAAATAGTTTCTTCAATTTTTAAAGAAGATAACAGTTTTTTAAATTCAACTTCATCAACTAATTTCATTGTACTTTTTATTAGTGAATTTTTGATTAAAAAATCATCTGGTACTTTGCAAAGTACATCCACAATTGCATTGCCTATTCCTAAAATTTTCATTATGGTTTTTTTGTAATAAAAGGTCTTTTTCTATTAGGATAACAAGTAGTACAAATTTTACAAGTTAATCCATAACAGTCACGAGCTTTACAATATTCTCTTCCATAATAAATAATTTGAAGATGAAGTTTATTCCAATTTTTTTTAGGAAATAATCTTTTTAAATCCTCTTCTGTTTTAGAAACATTCTTACCATTTGTCAGCCCCCACCTTTGTGCCAATCTGTGTATATGAGTATCTACAGGAAAGGCTGGCTTACCAAATCCTTGAGACATTACTACACTTGCAGTTTTATGACCTACACCAGGCAAACTTTCTAACTCTTCATAGGTTTTTGGAACCTCACCATCGAATTTCTTAACCAATATTTTTGATAAGTTATATATACTTTTTGATTTAATTCTAAAAATTCCAATTTTCTTAATTAAGATTTCAATTTTTTTTCTACCTAATTTGATAAAATGTTGTGGTTTGTAATATCTAGGATAAATGTTTTTTGTTACGTTATTTACATTTACGTCAGTACATTGAGCAGAAAGAAGAACTGATATTAATAACGTAAATACATTTCTGCTTTTTAAAGGAACTTTAATCTTTGGATAAGTTTTATTAAGAATACTTAGTACTTTTTTTGCCCTTTGAATCTCATTCATTATTTGAAATTCATTAAATCTCTCATTGAGTAAAGCCCTGCTTTTTTATTCATAAGCCATTTAGCTGCAGATAATGCCCCTTCGGAGTAAAGTGCTCTATCAAAGGCCTCATGATTTAAAGAAATTATTTCTTTCCCACTAGAAAAATTAACTTCATGTTCTCCTATAATTTCTCCTTTTCGAATAGAATTAAAATTTATTTTTTTACCATAAGGAATCACTTTCTGATTTAAATATTTTTTTCCAATAAGATTATAGAAGTTTTTATTTTTACCTACAGCAATTCCTCTACCTAACATTAGTGCCGTCCCAGACGGATAATCTTTTTTATGTTTATGATGAATTTCAGAAACTTTACTTGAAAATTTTACACCCAATGATTTTGAAGCTATCTCAGTTAAGTACATTAAAAGATTTATACCCAAACTCATATTGCCAGCTTTTAAGATAGGTATTTTCTCTGAAAATTTTTTAATCAAATCTTCCTCTCTTTTCGAAAATCCAGTAGTACCGATGACTACTCTTTTTTTTAATTTTGAAGCGATTTCTAAAACCTGAAAAGTACATTTTGGTATTGTAAAATCTATAATTAAGTGCGCTTTTTTGAAAGCTTCTTCAGTATTCAAATTTACCTTTATACCATTAATCTTTTTATTTATCTTTTTATTTTCTGTGAGAGTAACTAATCTAAAATTTTTATCTTTTTTAACAGATCTAATTATCTGTTGACCCATTCGCCCCATACATCCTGTTATTGCTAAATTTGTTTTTTTCATCAAAAGATAAGATATGAAATTATCACAAGCAAAACAACAATTATAGACCATATGAATAAATTTTTTGTGAATTGTTTTGATTTAAGATTTGTTTTAATAAACCCTGGAAGAATAAGAACTAAAATTGCTATTAAAAAAAAAGCTGGAACTATTTGTTCTATTTCCATTAATTAATTTTTCCAGAAACTTTTTGCTTTTTGGAAGAATTTTTTGATACTTGGATTTGATTTTTCATTTTCAATTTCCCTAAATTTTTCAAGTAATTCTTTTTGTTGTTTATTCAAAAAAATGGGAACTTCAGTTTTAACTTGTACATACAGATCACCATGGTCTCCTCTTCTCATAAAAGGCATTCCTTTACCCTTTAATCTGAACTGTTTTCCATTTTGTGTGCCATCAGGTATTTTAATTTTTGCTTTACCACCATCAATTGTTGGTATTTCAATAGTTGTGCCTAGTGCAGCATCAGCTATGGATAATGGGAATTCAAAGAATAAGTTTTCATTAGATCTTTTAAATAAATCATGTGAATTGACGTTTATAAATAAATACAAATCACCTGCAGTTCCTCCTCTAATTCCTGCCTCACCTTTACCAGCTAACCTAATTCTAGTACCATCATCAACACCTTTTGGGATAGTTACAGATATTTTTTTTGAGGCTTGTTTGTTTCCTTGACCATTACAATCATTACATGGATTTGTTATTTCCTCTCCATTACCATTACATTGAGGGCAAGTTTGTTGAACAGTAAAAAAACCTTGATTGGATCTTATTTTTCCATTTCCACCGCAATATGAACATCTATCAGGAGAATGTCCTGGCTTAGAGCCATTCCCTTTACATGTATTACATTTTTCAGTCGTAGAAAATTTTATGTCTTGTTTTTTACCTGAATAAGCTTCTTCAAGCGTGATTGATAAATCATATCTTAAATCTGAACCTCTATTATTTGAACTTTTTCTGCCTCTTGATCTTCCACCACCTCCAAAATCTCCAAAAAAATCTTCAAATATATCTGAAAAATCAGCTCCACTAAAACCTCCAAAACCTCCACCTTGTCTACCGCCACCATTTTCAAAAGCAGCATGTCCAAAGTTATCGTAGTTTTCTTTTTTGTTTTTATCTGAAAGTATTCCGTAAGCTTCGCTTGCTTCTTTAAATTTATCTTCTGCAGATTTATCACCAGGATTTTTATCTGGGTGATATTTAACAGCAAGTTTTCTATAAGCAGCTTTTATTTCTTCAGAACTTGAAGTTTTGTTAATACCAAGAACATCGTAATAATCTCGTTTAGCCATTAATTTAACCCAGACAATTAGATGTTAGTTAGGCGCTTTTTTCTTTATTTTCGTCTTTATTTTCTTCTTTTACTTCTTCAAAGTCAGCATCTACAACATCATTATCTTTTTTATTTTTGTTGTCCTTATCATCATCTTTATCTGTCTCTGGCTTAGCATTTTGTTGAGATTTATAAATTGCTTCACCAAGCTTCATTGAAGACTGAATTAAAGCTTCAGTTTTCTTTTTTATATCTTCAATATTTTCACCTTTTAAAGCTTCTTTTAATGATGATGAAGCGTCTTCAATAGCTTTTTTTTCAGCATCTGAAACTTTTGAGCCATGCTCTTTAAGATTTTTTTCTGTAGAATGAATTAAAGTATCCGCCTGATTTCTTACATCAACTGACTCTCTTTTCTTTTTATCTGCATCTTTATTAGCCTCAGCATCTTTAACCATTTTTTCAATTTCCTCATCGCTTAAACCACCTGATGCTTGAATTTGGATTTTCTGCTCTTTTCCAGTTCCTTTATCTTTAGCAGAAACATTAACAATACCATTTGCATCTATATCAAATGTAACTTCAATTTGAGGAACACCTCTAGGAGCTGGTGCAATACCAACCAATTCAAAGTTACCTAAAATTTTGTTATCCGTTGCCATTTCTCTTTCACCTTGAAGAACTCTAATTGATACAGCAGGTTGATTATCTTCAGCAGTTGAGAAAACTTGACTTTTTTTAGTTGGAATAGTTGTATTTTTTTCGATTAATTTCGTAGACACGCCTCCTAAAGTTTCAATACCTAAGGATAAAGGTGTAACATCGAGAAGCAGAACGTCTTTTACGTCTCCCTGTAAAACCCCAGCTTGAATAGCAGCACCCATTGCTACAACTTCGTCTGGATTGACACTTTTATTAGGTTCTTTACCAAAGAAGTTTTTAACTTCTTCAACTACTTTAGGCATTCTAGTCATACCGCCAACCATTATAACTTCGTCAACTTCACTTGCACTAATGCCTGCGTCTTTCAATGCTGTTTTGCAAGGAGGCATAGTTTTAGCTATTAGTTCTTCAACTAAGGCCTCTAATTTTGCCCTTGTCATTTTGATGTTGATATGTTTTGGACCAGTTTTATCCGCAGTAATAAATGGTAAGTTAATGTCTGTTTGTTCAGCAGAAGATAATTCAATCTTAGCTTTTTCAGCAGCCTCTTTTAATCTTTGAAGTGCTAGTTTATCAGATTTTAAATCTATTCCGTTATCTTTTTTAAATTCTGAGACTAAATATTCAACTATAGAATTATCGAAATCCTCACCACCTAAAAAAGTATCACCATTAGTTGATTTTACTTCAAAAACTCCATCACCTAGCTCAAGTATTGAAACATCAAATGTTCCTCCACCTAAATCGTAAACAGCAATTTTTTTATTTTGTTTTTTATCTAAACCATAAGCTAATGATGCAGCAGTTGGTTCATTGATAATTCTCAGGACTTCTAATCCAGCAATTTTACCTGCATCTTTTGTTGCTTGTCTTTGTGCATCGTTAAAATATGCAGGAACTGTTATTACAGCTTTAGATACTGCTTGGCCTAAATATTTTTCTGCTGTCTCTTTCATTTTTTGGAGAATAAAAGCAGAAATTTGTGAAGGTGAATATTTTTCACCCTTAGCTTCTATCCATGCATCATTTTTATCTGAATTAACAATCTTAAATGGTGCTGCATCTACATCTTTTTTGACAGTTGGGTCATCGAAGTTTCTTCCAATTAATCTCTTAACAGCAAAAATAGTATTTTCTGGATTGGTTACTGCCTGTCTCTTAGCTGGTTGTCCAATTAATTTTTCATTTTCATCAGTAAATGCTACTACCGAAGGAGTAGTTCTTGCACCCTCAGCATTTTCTAAAACTTTTGGTTGACTACCCTCCATGATTGCTACACATGAATTTGTAGTTCCAAGGTCAATTCCGATTATTTTACTCATAATTTTATGTTCTCACTTTCTTCATATAAGGGTTAAATTTAATTCTACAAGTTGATCTAAGCATTATAATTTGTCTTTATTTTCTTTGTTTTCTTGGTTTTCTTCCTTCTTGGTTTGAATTTTCTTTGAAACAGCAACTAACGAAGGTCTTAATAATCTGTCTTTTATTGTAAAACCTTTTTGAATTTCTTGAACAATAGTGCCCGGTTCTTTTTGATCGTCTTCTATCTCTAACATTGCTTGATGTAAGTTTGGATCTAATTTTTTATTTAAACACTCAATTGGCTTAATATTGTTTTTACTAAAAATAGAAATTAAATCTTTATTAATTATCTCTAAATGCTCTAAAGTCTTTTTAAGAGCTTCAGTGTTTTTCAATTTTTCATCATTTTCTAAAATTTGTTTTGACCTTTCAAGGTTGTCGATTAAGTTTAAAGCTTCTTTGGCAAACAAAGATCCACCATATTCGAAAGCATCTTCTTTTTCCTTTTCAAAACGTCTTCTTTGATTTTCCATCTCAGCAAAAGTTCTTGCTAATTTGTCTTCTAATTCTTTTATTTTTTCTTCAGGAGTAATTTCTTTGATATCTTCTTCGTTTATATTTTCAGATTTAACTTCAGTTTGGTTTTCAGCTTTATCATTCTCGACTTTCGTGTCAGTAGAGCTATTTTCGTTTAAAGGTTTTTGTTCTTGTTCTTTTTCCATAGTCGCTTATATGGTAAGAAATCTCTAAATTGCTAGATGTATATGAAAAAAATTACTGAACTCTTAATTGGCACTAATAACAAAGGAAAATTAAGAGAAATAAGAGCATTACTGCCGAGATATATCAAAGTCTATTCCACCTCTAAATTTAATCTTAAAAGCCCAATAGAAAATAGTAAAACATTTGAGGGAAATTCCATTATCAAATCAAAATATTTTTCTAAAAAAACTAATTTACCCTGTCTTGCTGATGACTCTGGTTTGGAAATAGATATTTTAGATAAAGCACCTGGAATTTATTCTTCTAGATGGAGTGGAAAAAATTTAGATTTTAACAGAGCTATAAAAAAGGTTTACAGAGAATTAAACAAAAAAGATAAAAATTGGCGAAATAAAAAAATTAAAGCACGATTTATTTGTGTTCTTTCAATTTGCTTTCTAGATAAAAAAATAGCTTGTGTAAGAGGTAAAGTAGAGGGCAATATTTCCCCAGAACCCAAAGGAAAAAATGGTTTTGGTTATGATCCAATATTTATTCCTGCAAGAAAAAAATTTACATTTGGGGAAATTTCCCCTGAAAAAAAGTACAAAATGGATCATCGATTTAAAGCGTTTAAAAAAATTAAAAAATTTCTTTAAGAGAACCATTTTCAATTTTATAGAAATTTAATCGATGATTTATTTTATTATCTTCTATATCAAAGATACCTATTTTTCCTTTAAAGGAGTTTTTTGCACTAAAGGCCTTGTGAATCTCAGCAATATCATTTTTTAAAGAAAGATAATAAACTAAACCAACTAAATCATAACTTAGTAATGATAAATGGTTAGGATTTTCATTAAATTGTTTTAAAAATTTTTGTTTAAATTTTTCTAAATTTTTTTTATTCACTGAAGGATAATAAATCGGTTGTAAAGCAGTCTCACTTAGTAAACTTTCATCAAACCATTGATTAAAAGTGATAAAATATTTGTCTTTTGGAGATACGTCAGTGTATAGTAATGAAGTTATAACACTTTTTAAACTTTCATCGAAATCTGCAATTATAACAGAGTCAAAGTTTACATTTCCGATGGTATATTTTTTTTCTAGTTCTTTTATTTTTTTTTCTTTATTAAAATCATTTGAATTTTCTAATCTTGTTATTTCATCAAACAAATTTTGTTTTCGAATTTCATAATTTGTAATTTTTTCAATTTGTTTTGTTAGTTTTGTAGGTGTGATATCATAAAAATATTGTTTTTGAGTTTTAACTCTTGATTTTTTAATTCCTTGTTTGATTTCTAAATCATAATTTAGGTTTGGTATTAAAAATATTGTTTTCTTGACTTCATTTGTTTTGATGAATTTTTTTATTGCATTTAGCTGAGAGGTAGAATTTATTCCAGTGCTTATAACATTTTTTGGAAGATCTAAAGTTTTGTTTGTAAATGACAAAAAAGTTAAATCTTTAACTTCGTCAAGATAAATTATATTATCGTAAAAAACTGGACCTATAACCAAGTTAATTCCAAGTTTATTTAATTCAATCGCAGAACGCAAAGTCTTATTAGGTTCAGATTTAGTATCTTTAGGAAATATTTCAAGTTTATCAGAATCAATATCTTTCAAAGCCAAACGTGTAGCATTTACTATTTGCTGACCTATTTTAGCGTTCTCTCCTGTTAGCGGTACTAGTAAACCAATTTTAACTTTTTTTTCTTCAGCAAAACCTAAACCAACAGTAAAAAATAATTTAAAAAAAAATAAAAAAAGAAATATAAAAATTTTATTCATTTAATGCTACTATTACTCTAATACTGTTTAAATTATGGTAAACCCTATATTGCATAATAATGAGTTAAAAACAGGGTTATATTTAATACCAACCCCAATTGGTAACTTAGGAGATATTACTCTAAGAGCAATAGAATTATTAAAAAAATCAGATTTTATACTTTGCGAAGATACGAGAGTATCAAAAAAATTATTGGATAAGTTTGAAATAAAGACAAAATTAATTTCCTATCATAAATTTAACGAGGTAAGAAATTTATCAAAAATAGTGAATTTATTAAAAGAAAATAAAATTATTTCATTGATCTCTGATGCCGGAACGCCAAGTATATCAGATCCAGGAACGATTTTGATTAATGAATGTTTAAGACAAAATATTAATATTGTACCGCTTCCTGGACCTTCAGCAGTTACAACTGCTGTTTCAGTTAGTGGTTTTAAGGAAAAATATTTATTTTATGGTTTTTTTCCTGCAAAAGAAAAAATAATTAAAGAAGAATTAGAAAAATTATCGAAGTTAAATTTGAGTTTAGTTTTTTTTGTTTCTCCAAAAAAAATAAATAAGATTATTCCACATCTTAAAAATTACTTTAAAAACAGAAAAATATTAATTTGTAGAGAAATTTCTAAATATTATGAAGAATTTATAAGAACAGATTTAGATGAATTACAAATATTTAAAAACGAACCAAAAGGTGAGATAACTATAGTTATTTCAGAAAAAAAAGCTGAAAAAAAAATCTCTCAAACTTTGAGTGAATCAGATAAAAGAAATATTAAAATAATGATCAATAAATTAAGTACAAAAGAAATAACTGATATAATTAGTAAGAATAGTGAAATATCGAAAAAAGAAATTTACGATTACTGTTTAAAATTAAAAAATGAAAAATAAATTATTTATAATTTTTTTATTAAGTTTAATTCTTTCGGGGTGTGTTGGAGTTGCCTCAAAAGGTATTTTTGGAACAGGTGTTAGTGTTGCATTTGATCCTAGATCTGTTGGTACTCAAGTTGATGATTCTATAATGCAAAAAAATTTATCAACAAGGATTATTTTAATGGATAAGAAATATTTATTAATTGTTAAAACAAAAGTTCTAGATGGAAGGATTTTTTTAACTGGTAAAGTTGATAATCCAGAAGAAAAACTTAAACTTACAAAACTTGCATGGGAAACTGATGGAGCAAGGTCTGTAAAAAATG
>MDTD01032852.1_pt1 | contig 10924 bp, 6 predicted proteins | sample 811221 | NCBI WGS metagenome assembly MDTD01 (sample SAMN05326646, study PRJNA326480) | marine metagenome | isolation source: seawater | place: Pacific Ocean: South West | collected 2011
CGGGCGGTCGGTATCATTCATGGTCGATTATCCCGAGACGTCTTCTGATTATCTGGTCGCACTGGACCTGATCACAGGTGAGTCCTTCGATGTACGTGCCAAGCGAGAAGGTGAGAATCTGGTCATCACCAATCTACAGCTGAGCCAGAATCCGATTCTTCTCTACCTGCCACCGTCCCAAAACTAACAGACAACCAAACCTGGAACAAGGAGAACTCCAATGCATGCCCGTAAACGACACAAATGTGCTTTTACCCTGATCGAACTATTGGTAGTAATAGCCATAATAGTAATATTGGCATCGCTATTGCTTCCTGCACTCTCAAAAGCAAGGGGGGCGGCACGTGAAACCCAATGTCATAACAATCTGAAGCAGATTGCGCTGGCTCATCAGCTCTATTTCTCTGAAAATGATGACTATTTTGTCCATGACTATGCGGCTACTGGAAACTACCCCAAGTTTTTTGTGGGTCTGGAAAAAGATGGTATTGGCGATTATACGCAAAAAAGCAGCGACGTCCTCTGGTGTCCAGAAGACCCCAATCTGAAGGGCACACAAAGCAGACAGTACTACTGGACTAAGGGACAGATCAGCTATGGCTTCAATCGAGATCTGAGAAAAAGAAGAGTTACTGAAGTCGCAAATTCTACAGAGACCGTATTTATCGTTGAGTCCGCAGCCAATAAGCCGAGCGCCTATGGTTACTTTTTTGTAGAGCCAAAGATCTCAAATCAACCTCGCGCATTTCCTCGCCATGAAGCCCGTCGTGCATCCACTCTATGGGTAGATGGGCATATCGATAAGACAAAGTCTGTCGGCGACTATTACTGGCAAGGGCTGTATGCTGATGAGGTGTTCTCCCAGAATTGGAAGGCCAATAATAAGTGGGATCTGAAATAGCGTAGTTATGGATTGGGTCTGTTGATGCCAATAGACTCAATCAGCTTTGATTTGTTTTCGCCATTATCAATATTTTATAATTCATATATTTGTCGTGGCAACAAGAAAGGAGCCCATTTTTCGCTGCAAGACTTCATTCTCATTTGATCTATCAATCAGGAGTATTCCCCCGTGAAATGTGTTTTCCATGTTGTTCATCTACTCTTTCTTTCAGTACTTGTCGGTACGACATGTCTGGCAATCCCCATCGACTTTACCTACCGGACTGCTTCCAGCTACAGCAATCAGGACATTGATCAGAACTCTCAGGTTTTGAATCGAGGATTGGATTTTGAGATCTCCGGTAATTCGTGGCGAAAGGTCGAGTACCCGTACACGATGACCAGCAATACGATTCTCGAATTTGACTTCAGCTGTTCCGAAGAAGGAGAAATTCATGGTATCGGTCTGGAAACCGATGATTCGCATAGTCAGAATAGCATTATTCAGCTTTTTGGAACGCAGACCTACGGCATCCAAGGCTATCGAACCTACACGGGCAGTGGCGTCAACCATTTCCGCATTCCCATTGGCCAGCTTCTGAGTACCGGCAACATGCTGTATGTCACCTTTATTAATGACAAAGATGCGGGTTCAGCGGCAACTCTGGACAGTACCTTCAGCAATGTGCAGCTCTACGAACAGAACCTGGTGGATGAAATCAATTTTAATTCGGTCAGCATGAGCAGTTATTCCAATCAAAACTCTAATAACCACTATACCATATCTGTAGACGGTCGGATTCTGACCTTAACGGGCAACACCTGGATCAAATTCAATCGTCCGATCACCTTTACAGAAGACACGGTGATTGAGTTTGACTACAAGAGTACGGACAACACTGTGGAGATCGGTGGCCTGGCGCTAGATGCAGACAACTCTCATGCTGAGACAGATGCCTTTGCGCTGACAGGGACTCAGGAATGGGGAGACCGTACCTACCATGACTATTCGGGAACGGATTGGAAGCATTATGTGATACGTCCCGGTTACTTCCGGGAAGGTTCTTCCACTTACATCTGCTTTGTCAATGATAAGGATTGGGGCAATCAGGATAGCGGTGAAGGGATGTACCGAAATCTGAAGATCTATGAGGATACGACTGATCCCATTCAGCCAGTCCTGTTGCCAGCCAAGCTGACCCCTGAGGTCCTGCCGGCGGGAACCCGCTTGAAGGTGGACTTTGCCTATGATGCGGTCTCCACACCAGACAGCCTTGGGATTTTTGTGCATATCCGGAATGCGAGTAACAGTCTGGTTGATCAGGCACCGCACGGTTTGCCTTTCCCGATCAACACGACTTCCTGGCATGGTTTGATCCGGTGGTCTCGCAACATCATCCTGAAGGAAACGTTGCCCGATGGCGAGTATAAACTGATTATCGGCCTGAAAAACAATGCGCTCAACCAGACTTATCCATCTCAGTTCAGTCCAGGTGTTGATTCCTTTAACGGTTCGAAGACGCAGTATGTTGTGGCAACCTTTACCATTGACTCGACTGCTCCAGTACCACCGTTGGATTCTGATGGGCCGGTGACGCTTGACCTGACCGACTATGTGATGACCTTCAATGAGGAATTTGATGGGCCTCTGGATGTCTCAGCGGATGGGGTTGGCACGAAATGGGCTGGACATTTTCCGTGGGGTGCACCTGGCGCTGGCGATGCCTGGTTCGGTACGTATTCCCTTGACCCAGATCTTCCTTTTTCTGTGAGTAACGGCATTTTGGGCATTACCGCCTGGTATGACACCAATTCTTCGCACTGGCGTTCAGGGGTCATTGCTTCCATGGACGTCAATGGGAACGGTTTTGCCCAGAAGTACGGCTACTTTGAAATGCGGGCGAAGTTCCCTGATGGGGAAGGTACCAAGCCTAATTTCTGGTTACTTGGATCAAATTCGGTAACGGACGAACCCGGCCCTGTCTTTGAAGTAGACATCGTGGAGGAGGCAGGACATGAACCCCAACAGCTTCTGACGACCTATCATGTCTGGGGAGATGCCACAACCACCACCCATAGTGGCAGCAGTTTCTGGGTGGAGAATATGCCAGCAGCCTATCATTCCTATGGCTGCATGTACGACGAAAACGAGATTGTCTGGTACTTCAACGGTGTCGAGATGTTGCGCAGAGTCATACCCTCTACGGTAAAAGAGTATCCTTTGTTTATCCTCGCGTCGCTGGTCTTGGGGAATGGATGGCCTACAACCAATACCCCTGATCCTTCCATCTACAAAATCGATTATATCAGGGTTTACCAAAGGCGGTATCATGAAGAGACCAGTGACCTGCCGAGGACCAGTAATGCGCAAATCAATACCCTTACCGATCCGAATTATGCGAATGGTGGTGTGGCGGATGTACTGGCCGCGACTGGTGCTGGTGACAGCGCCACCTATACCATGCATCTGACCGAAGGCTCATGGCATCTCAAATTCCGAGGCAAACGATTTACCAGCCGGGGAAAGGTCCAGGTCTCGATCAATGGTAATAATATCGGTCCCGTCATCGATCAATATGGATCGACAGCCTGGATGGACTTTGATGTGGGATCGGTCGCAATCCCAGATGATGGGGACGTCAATGTCACCTTTACTGTCGTTGGCAAAAATGCAGCAAGTTCTGGATACGCAATTGTCATCGATACGCTGAAATTTGATCCAGAATAAACCTTTACCAGCCAACAGGATCCGAAGGGTTCTTCTGTAAAGCAGGAGACTTTTCGGATCCTTTTACATATTGATGTCACGGCCATCGGATCGTTTGCCAAAGCAATAGATTGAACACCCGACGGTTCACGTCTTAGCTCATACTTTCCCGCCACACATAAAGGCAGGATACAATCATGGCATACAGCCGTTTCCCGGGTGCAGAACGTCCCAATGTTTTATTTATACTAACGGACCAATTGCGATACGATACACTTGGCTTTAACGGCAACAGCATCATTAAGACCCCCAATCTGGACAAACTTGCCGCAAGCGGGGCAGTCTTTAAGAATTGCTATGTCCAGAATCCGACGTGTGGTCCGTCAAGGGCCTGTTTACTGACAGGTCGTTACGCCAGAAGTCATGGACTGCGTCGCAATGGGTGCGCTTTGCCTGAAGATCAACCGACGATGATGAAGCACCTGCGCGTCAATGGTTATCACACCGCATTGGTGGGCAAGTTGCACTTTCAGCCGTTTCAGGTAAGCCTGGCAGAGCACCCTGACTATGGTTTTGATTCTATGAAAATGGCCGAAGTGCCCACAGTGGGGGGCCTGCGAAACAATGCGTATCTGGAATGGTGCCAAGCTCAAGGTTTGTCACTGTTGAAGATTGGTGAGGGCTGTAAAGACAGCTTTAGCCCGTACCCATTTGCTCCGGGAGATCGCTGCCACTACTCAAGCTGGGTTGCAGAAGAGGCTGCAAAGTATATCGGTCTCAGTCCCACTTTGGGACGTCCTTTCTTCCTGAATCTATCTTTTTTTGACCCTCACCACCCTTATACCACACCAGAACCGTGGTACTCGATGTACACGCCAGAGGAAGTACGTGATATTGACTGGCCGCATGACGATTTCTGGAATGATAAGCCGGAACTCTTCCAGAAACGACGTGAAGCCTTTGGATCAAATTTTCTGAAGACAACCAGGGAAAGCTGGAGGAACGTGCGCGCTTGTTATTATGGAATGGTCAGCCATCTGGATGACTGTATTGGTCGGGTCATCAGAGCTCTGGAAGCGGCTAATCTTATGGATAACACCATTATCTGTTTTACGACTGATCATGGCGACATGCAGGGTGATAAAGGCCTGTTTGACAAAGGTCCGTATCATTACCAGGAGACCGTGCGGATACCTGCCATGATATGGGCCCCGCCAAAGTTTGACCTGCAACAGGGTCAGGTTGTTGAGGATCTGGTCGAAAGTATTGACCTGGCACCGACGTTGATGCAGATGTGCGGAGTCTGCCCTTATGCCGGTATACAGGGGGAAAGCCTCTGGCGAGAAGGAAAATTTGGCTCTGGCCGTCAGTCCGTGCTTATCGAGGATTTCCATGAATTTGAACGACAGCATTGTGTAACGGCGTTTGATGGACAGTGGAAATACAATCGATATGAAGGCGAGGAGTATGGTGAGTTGTATGATCTGGAAAACGATCCCATGGAGCATATCAATCTGTGGGGCAAATGTCCCAAACAACAGATGCGTATGGCTGAGATCATGCTGGAAAGGTTGATCCGTTCTCATGATCAGCTTCCCTTGCCGCATAGCCATTATTAGGCACAGCACATATGTGAGTTGGTGGGGATGCCACCGAAAACGTTCCCGCAAACTCAGATGAAAACCTGAGCCCGGTTTATGCAGAAGACTTGATCCAGAGAGCTTTGATTCTGGCGCATGCAGCCTTGCTTTACTAAGGCTGCGCTTCGATCTGGGGGCCGAGGGTTTCTTCGATGGCTGCAACCAATTCCTGAGAATCGGGTTTCACGGCAGAACGGAAACGGGCGACGGGGACGCCATCGCGGTTGAAAAGGAATTTTTCGAAATTCCATTTTACCGGACCTTTGGGCTCCAATGGAGCGGATTCTGAGGTAAGGAACCGATAGAGCGGCAGGGCGTTTTCGCCATTGACTTCGATCTTTTCGAACATGGGGAAGGTGACGCCGTAGTTGACGGAGCAGAACTGGGCAATTTCTGAGGCAGAACCGGGTTCCTGGTTTTTGAACTGGTTGCAGGGAAAGCCAAGGATCACCAGACCACGCTGCTGGTACTTTTCATAGAGCTCCTGCAGGCCTTTGTATTGTTTGGTAAAGCCGCACTTGCTGGCGACATTGACTGTCAGTACCACTTTGCCTTTGTAGTCAGCCAGATCCACATCTTCACCGGTCAGCGATTTTACGGTACCGGAAAGGGTGGTGGTCTGACCATAGGTAAAGCTAAAGGTGCAAACGAAGAACAGGGCTAAGAGGACGCGACGAATCATGTGAAGGCTCCAAGTCAATAAGGTTGTAATCAGTTTTTTGCCAATGCCAACGTTGAGGGTAAATGGGGTTCTGTCAAAGAGTAGTTCCTAAAGTGTTCAAAGCAATTGGGGTAATTCCCGCATGTACAGCTCGCTACTTGCGAATCTGTACACTCGGTATCGCTGGGACACCTGCACGCTCGGCCTGTCTGCAATCTCCATGGAAGGTTGCATATGACAATATGCTTTCTGTTATTTTTGAGATATTGCTTCTAATGAAATCCACTTTTTACCGGTGTCCGGTGAATCACCGATTTGGATAGCATCATTTTCGACAATTATGCTAATTACCTTTAAATATGTCTTCTGGCCCTCTGGCAATATGTGTTTCTTTAACCCGATTACATATTGAGAACCATAGCTGACATTTTCCTTCTTCAATTCAGAATCGACAACAAAACCGCTTTCATCGACGAATGGGAGTGTGGCTTCTCCTCGTAAAACCTTTACTGGTCGAAATTTGATTTTTCCATCTTCGTCAATGGTTTCACAAAGTAAGACCAACTCAGCCATCTCTAAAACAGGCGACCAATCGTGGGATTCGCTTTGTTCCGACTTACAGCCAGTAAGTCCAAAGAAAATAAAATTTATTGCGGTCAGAACGAAAAAGGTCTTCATGAACATCCTTGGTGTTATTAATGGGAGATTGGAGCAGGCTTTTGATGCTTTTTGACAATAAGGTGATAGACAAGAAATACGCTTTATAAAATTCCTTCTCAATTGAGAAAAGTTATGGAGGCTTACTATAGATGTCTGAGTGCACGCCGCACAGCACTTTTTGCTGCATTGAATGGTAACGCGATGGTTCTGAATTCGTCCGGGATGTCTAAATAGGAGCGATCTGATCTTTACCTTCTTAAACAGGTGGGTGGCCAGATCGTGCCTGTAAGTCAAGATTTACAATCAAGAACGGGTAAAACTTAATCATGGGCTTGGAATGTGGGAATCAAGCCACGGGGGAAGTGGGATTGGCAGCTTTTTGGGCGTGCAATGGGTGATATTCGTAACTTTGCGCGTGAAGGTCGCCAGCTTTAACGGGCGGTTGAAAAAGTTGTTTCTGCTGAGAAAGACGCTCTGTGCAGGCTTTGATCACTGATTATTCGATGTAGCACTGAGGCTACACCTGCATGTCTCTGAGATCAAATCCTACGACAGATCGTTCTTTCTCGCGACGAATGCCCTTTTTCAACAGCCCGTAAGGGGTATATTGCCAAACCCTATTTGTGTATCTCTGTCCCATGAATCTGTTACCCCCGAGACTTGTGTCCGATTTAACTCCGCCTTTGCTGACTACTTTAATCTGTTTACCTGAGAGCGACCTGCCGGATGCGCTGTCGGCGACGTGTGCTGACACGTTGGAGTTGTTTACGGTTGATACTTTTCTGCCACTGGCGGAAGAACACCACAATGGGGTGGTGTTGCTTTCGGCTGTGATGCTGCCGGATGCGTTCTGGACGCAGGCCCTTACGGATTTGAGTGTTGCCGAGGAAGAGAACGATGAACCTGCTACGAGTTCCCATCAGGCGACGCTGCTGAAGCGAAGGCGCAAACTTGATGTTTATATGGAGCCGTGGCTGGATCGGTCGCAAGCGGATTTGCTGGAGTTTGCTCGGAAGAAGCGGTTGCCGGTGGTTCTGCTGTGGTCACATCAGGACAGCAATCAGGCTTTGAAGCTGGCGAAAGTGACTCCGGGTGACCTGGACTGGACACGGCTGGGCTTTACGGGGGATCTGGCTTACTTCCCTGAGCATCTGCGGGATATACCTCGACAGTTGGCGCTGATTCTGAAGTTGGCAGCGACCGAAAAGACGCTTTTTGAAACGAAAGCTGAGCTGACTTTTGTGCGGGATCGTTTTGAGGCGATCAGCCAATCAAGCCGGGACTTTATCTGGGAAATTGACTCTGCGGGCCATTATACCTATGTGAGTGAGCAGGTGCGTAATGTGCTGGGCTTCCTGCCGGAGGAGATTATCGGGCGACCGATGCAGGATTTTCTGCCGGAAGAAGAGGCGATCATGATGCGCACCAAGCTGAACCAGATTCTGGATACCGGCACACCGCTCAACCGGTGGCGGCATACGTTGCATGATCGCAACGGGCAGCAGGTGGTGCTGGAGAGCAGCGGGGCTCCGATTACGGACAGTACGGGGATGATTCTTGGATTCCGTGGTATTGACCGGGACGTGACGGATCAATCATTAGCGCAACAGGCTCTGCTACGCAGGGAAGGTATTTTGCGAGCAGTGGCCGATATGGCACAACGTTTGTTGCTGCAGGATGGCTCGGTCAATGCTGAGATTTATAATGTGCTCCGCAGTCTGGGGCAGGCGGCGAGGGTCCACCGGGTCTACCTGTATGCCAATCAGACCATTGGTGAGACGCATGAACTTTTTGCGACGTTGCAGCACGAATGGCAGACACCAGGTATTCTGCCTTTGCTGGATATTGAGGAATACCAGCAGCTGGATCTGAACCCGTTGCTCGGGAAGTATGGCGAAACATTGGAAAATGGCGAGCCAGTGAAGCTGCATCACAACCAGGGGCCAATGCCTGTGCGGTTGATGATGAATCAGGCGCGAACGCAGTCGATGCTGCTGGTACCGATCCATATTGAGAATGTCTGGTGGGGGTTTGTCGGTCTGGATGATTGCAGAGAAGTACGGGACTGGTCGAAAGGTGAGCTGGATGCGATGCTGGCAGCGACGCGTATCCTGGGGGCTTCAATTCAGCGGGTTGACCGTGAAGAACGGCTGTCGATGCTGAATGAGACTTTTCTGAGTTTCGGGCCTGACCCTGAAGCAAATATTCAACTGGTGGTTGAGCTGTGCGGACGGCTGTTCGGGGCGATGATGGTTTATTACCAGCAGGTGCAGGGAGACTCCATTGTCACCCGCATGGGCTGGCAGATTCCCGAAACGTTTCCTGAGGTGGATCTGGCTGAAGGGCATGTGGCGGCGGATGTAGCACGCCACGGCGGAGAAACGGTTATCCCTGATATCAGCCAGTCCGAACATTGGCAGCAGGACCCAATCATGGTGGCTTATCAGGTAGAAGCGGTATTCGGGCGGACGGTACAGATGGTTTCGGGAATGAAAGGGGCTCTGCTGGCTTGCTTCCCAGCGGCCTTTTATCCCAGTCAGGAAGATTCCCGCTTGATGGCGATCATGGCTTCTGCCATCAGTGTGGAAGAGGAACGGTATCGCAGTGAACGGGACCTGCGGCGGATGGCGACGATTATCGAGCAGGCCAGTGATTCGATCTGTATTACCGATCTGGAAGGTAAAGTGGAATATGCGAATCCGGCCACACAACGGTTGACTCAGATCGATGCGGATCAGCTTATCGGTAAGTTGATGCCGGTATTGCAGCATTTTGAGGATGACAGCGCAACTATTCGGGCAATCTGGCGGCAATTGCGAGCCGGTGAGGCCTGGCGTGGGCATCTGACGGTTGAACAACCGAGTGGCACAATCTGTTACGAAGAAGCTGCGGTGACACCCATCCGCAATCGGGTGGGAATGATTACGAATTTTGTTTCGGTCGAGCGCAATGTGACCCATGAAATGGAATTGCAGGAGCAATTGCGACAGTCCCAGAAGATGGAATCGGTCGGTCGGTTGGCCGGAGGTGTTGCTCATGATTTCAATAATTTGCTCTCGATCATCATGGGTTATACGGATATGGCCGTAAGCATGATTCCGAAAGAGCATACTCTGACGGATATGCTCAATGAGATCCGCAATGCGGCTAAAAGAGCAACATCATTGACGCAGCAGTTGCTGGCTTTCAGTCGTAAGCAGGTGCTTGAGATGAAATGGGTGAACGTCAACGCTTTGATTGATGAAACCCGCAAGATGCTGAGCCGGATTATCGGGGAAGGTATTCAGCTTACGGTTAATCTTGATCCGCGGCTGAAAGCGATCAAGGCCGATGAATCACAGATCCAGCAGATCCTGTTGAATCTGGTGGTCAATGCCCGAGACGCGATGCATGAGAGTGGAGCTCTGACTATTGAGACCACTCCGATTGAGCTGAAGCGTGAACATCCGCATCTGAGCAGTGAGACGGAACCAGGGGATTTTGTCTGCCTGACGGTAACGGATACCGGTATGGGGATGGACAGCCAGACGATGCGACGCATTTTTGATCCTTTCTTTACGACGAAAGAGCAGGGCAAAGGGACTGGTCTGGGACTGGCTACGGTTCATGGGATCGTCAAGCAGCATGGGGGCGAGATTGCGGTGGAGAGTATCCCCGGTCAAGGGAGCCGTTTCCTGGTCTATCTACCTTACCCGAGCAATGCGAAGCGGGTAGGAGATACGACGGTAGAGGACTCAATCGATTGCCGTGGCAATGAAACGGTGCTGATTGTGGAAGACGATATCAATGTGCTGTTTCTGACCCAACGTATCCTGCAACGCTTTGGGTATCATGTGCTTACGGCTGAAACGTCGCTCAAAGCTCAGAAGGTGGCGGAAGAAACGAAGACGACCATTGACCTGCTGCTGACGGATGTGGTGATGCCGATCAATAACGGGGTCAACCTTTATAAGGATATTCTTGCGAAGCGTGCGGATATGAAGGTGCTGTTCATGACCGGCTATGAAGACGCAAAACTAGTGCAGGAAGAGATCCTGGCTAAAAGCCTGCCGCTGGTGACAAAGCCGTTTACAGTGAACAGCCTGGGGGCTGCTGTCCGGCAGGCCATCGACGTGGATCTGGACTAGGCAATGGGATATTGAACTTCAGGGCTGCATTTGTTTGCGGGGTAAGCCAAGTTCTAGCTATCGCCTAATTCATCTTGAAGTCAGCGTAGATTGGTGTGTGGTCAGATGCGTTGAGTATGACTTTGTCGACCAGGACATTGTACAGTAGGCACTTCAATTCATCGGTGTAGAAGATTTGGTCAATCGAATCTGCTTGTCGCGCACGAGGCTTTTTGCCAAGCGAATGGTAGGTACGAAAATCGCGCAC
>MDTD01145576.1_pt1 | contig 10924 bp, 8 predicted proteins | sample 811221 | NCBI WGS metagenome assembly MDTD01 (sample SAMN05326646, study PRJNA326480) | marine metagenome | isolation source: seawater | place: Pacific Ocean: South West | collected 2011
AACAATCGGATTTGATAAGTATGTATACATGCTCGCATGGCGATACCAAACATCCAGTGCTGATTCCATACGATATGAAAACAAGTTTTGAACTTTCAAGATTCAGTTTTGATCTTTCGGAGCGACTTCAAACAACCGTATTCTTTGCCTCTGATCTTGATCTAGGCATGAATCTATGGGTCAGTGACCCGCTAGAGGATTCCGGAGCCCCTTTTGATAGAGGCGAAGTACTAAATGAGGAGGATCTTAAAGCACGAGGGGATCAGTTTGCTCGCTTTATGGATGAAGATGGAGACGGAGTCGCCGCCCGAACCATTCCTGGGAATATGCATCGAAATGCGGCCTATTTTACTTCAGGTGCTCTTCAGAATAGTCTAGGAAGAAGAAGCGAACATGAGGATGAATATCGCGATACACTTCTAAGAGTTCGTCAAAAACTGGAAACGGCTAGAGATTTAATTCCATCCCCTGTAATCTTAGGAAGCGGTGACAAAAAAATTGGCTTCATTGCTCTAGGTTCTAGCGTTGAGGCTACCCGAGAAGCTGTATCTAGGTTAAAGAAGAGTGGAATAGAATCAGATATAATAATACCACTAGGACTCCCGTTACATGACGAATTATATGCGTTCATTGAAAGTCATGAACAAACTTATATTGTGGAACAAAATCGCGATGGACAGGTGCTTTCAATAATTAGAGATGAACGACCCGATTTATCAAGTAAGATCATTTGTCTTCGAGTTTTCAATGGGTTACCGATCACCGCAGGTGGCATCATTGAGGAGTATGATAAGGCAGGAGAAGCAAAATGAGTCAGAAAGTTAATAGCATAGATTTAAGCGAACAAGATTATCAAGGCGCACCCTCTTCTATGTGTCAGGGTTGCGGACATGATGCTATTTCAGCTTCTATACGTAAAGCATTCTATGAGAGTAGCATTGATCCACGAACCGTAATGAAGCTGAGTGGAATCGGCTGTTCCTCGAAAACGCCGGCCTATTTTATGGGCCAAAGCTTTGGAATTAACTCCGTTCATGGACGAATGGCAGCCATCGCCACTGGCGCGCATGCAGCCAATCACCTCATGACTCCTATAGGAGTATCTGGAGATGGAGACACATCGGCTATAGGATTAGGCAACTTCTGTCACATGGTACGCCGCAATCTTAATATAACCTATATTATTGAAAATAATGGAGTCTATGGACTGACCAAAGGACAATTTAGCGCTACGGCTGATAAAGGAACAGTACTTAAAAAAGGTCAAATAAACCAAAATGAACCAATTGACATCTGTCAGCTTGCAATCACTATGGGTGCTACGTTTGTTGCACGGAGTTTCTCAGGTGACAGAAAACAACTAGCACCTTTAATTCAGGCTGCTGCAGCGCATCAGGGTACTGCTATTTTGGATGTTCTTTCTCCCTGTGTAACTTTTAATAACCATGAAGGCTCTACTAAGAGTCTCAAAAGTATCCGTGCTAATCTGGATCCAGTTCATGATCTTGATTTCACCCCGCCTGCTGAAAATATCGCCGTGGACTATGATCCCGGAACTGATGTAGAAGTGACCTTGCATGATGGATCGAGAATTGTACTAACCAAATTGCGAGAAAATTATGACCCGAGGCAACGGATGCAAGCACTTGTCGCACTTGATGAAGCAGTTCAACAGGATAAATTTCTCACTGGTTTAATTTATCTTGATCAGAGCACGCCGTCTTTCGCCGAACAAATGCAGCTACCGGATGTGGCACTCGCCTACTTACCTGAAGATGATATAAGACCTGATCCAAAAGCTCTGGATGATATCAATAATAGTTTCAGGGTCTGATTGATTTGTAGCAGCACTTGCTCACTTTTAACATAGTGCATAAAATGTGCTTAAGTAAAAGCTGGGAGATATTTGGAATGAAAGCAAAAACAATTAATAAGTTTCTTGAGAAATATCCTTATCATTTTGTTTTTAAAACTCAGAACATGAGACTACTTGACCGAGTTCACCAATTATCAATGCATGAACAGATAATAGAGGCATCTCCTAACGAATATCTCTTGTTTTTTGATGACGATAAAGCGATGAATGCTTGTCTGAAAAAACTTGAAATCATGCTTAAAGAACAAGACTCTTCACTCGCTTTTTTCTAGAGAAGAAAATGACATTATCAGAGAAATTACAAACTATTGAATCTATGTTCGATCAAGTGGATGAGGATTTGAGATTCTTCCTACAGGGCTTTAGAGAAGTACTGGTAGAGTTAGGAGAACATAGTCTATCTGAATTTTTAAGTGATGTTGAGCAGGATCGTATCAGTGATGGTATGGAACTCGATGAGCGCTCAATTCAAGCACTTTCCATGTTTTTTCAATTTCTAAATATGGTAGAAGAAAATACAGCGAACCATTTCCGCAGACTAGAGGAACAGCGACTCGATGGAAAAATTCCTGGCTATTGGAATCACAGGGTCCAACAGTGTCTTGAACTTGGCATCAGTCATAAAGAACTCTGTGATGGTCTTCACAAAGTGAATTTTGAACCAGTGCTTACAGCTCACCCCACGGAGGCTAAGCCCCCGCAGGTTCTCACCCATCATCGTGAACTTTATTTACTACTTCTTAAAATTAAAAGTCCGCGTTGGTCAACACAAGAAAAAGAAGCGATCCGTGATGAAATTCTACTTAGTCTTGAAAGGTTATGGAGAACAGGAGAAATTCTTTCTAAAAAACCGGAAGTGCTGCAAGAACTTGAAGGTATGCTGCACTATATCAAAACCGTTTTTCCCGCAACACTCCATCAGTTTGACATACGCCTCAAGCAGGCTTTACTAAAAAATAATGTCTCTTCAGATTTAGCCCATAACCCAGATAGTTATCCCCGATTTCAACTCGGAAATTGGGTGGGTGGAGATCGCGATGGACACCCATATGTAACTTCAGAAGTTACTGCAAAAACACTTCGAATGTTGCGCCATACCGCGTTGAGTATACTAAATACTGAATTCGAGCAAACTGCTCAGAAATTGAGCCTAACTCGACGTTATCATCCAGTACCTAAAGATTTACAGAATATGATTGATCATAATCTCAATCTTCTACCCGAAGCGGTTAGGGAGAATTTAAGCAGCCTGCATGACGAACCTTGGAAACAGGCTTTAATGAGTCTTGTAGCTAGACTACCAGTCAGTCAAAAATGTTCTGATTTTCAATATATGAAAACAACTGAGCTCGTCAAAGATCTCTTAATAATGAAAAATAGCCTGCTCAAAATCGGAGCTAACCGACTGGCTAATGAGGATCTCTTCAGACTGTTGAGACTGGTTGAAACCTTTGGTTTCCACGGAGCGGCTTTAGATATTCGTCAAAATTCTGCCTATCATGAAAAAGCCTTACAGCAATTGATTCACTGTGCTGGTATCGAGCTTGACTGGCTTAAATTGAATGAAGATGAACGTCTGCAATGGCTCAATAAAGAACTACAAAGTCCACGACCATTTACTCATTACAGCAATAGAGTGGGCACCGAAGCTGATAAGGTATTAAACTGCTATAGATCAATCGGACTTTTTATGGAACAATCTACACCCGATTGTATGGGAAGTTTGATCGTGAGCATGACTCGTTCTCTGTCTGATTTATTGACTGTATATTTGTTAGCCAGAGAATCAGGACTTGCTGTGGATGAAGGCAATGGCTTAGTTTGTCGTCTGCCGATAGTTCCCCTTTTTGAAACAGTAGAAGACCTAAAACATAGTCCTCAAATTCTGGGTGATTTTCTAGAACATCCCGTGACAGTACGCAGCCTTCAATATCAGCAAAATGCATTGAATTATGAACAAGCTCAACAACAGGTTATGATCGGCTATTCTGACAGCTGTAAAGATGGCGGTATATTGGCATCACAGTGGAATCTGCATCGTGCTCAAGAAAGTCTTCTAAAAGTCGGCTCCAAAAATGAAGTCCGTATACTATTTTTTCATGGACGTGGTGGCACAGTCAGTCGTGGTGCAGGCCCCATGGACCGATTCCTTGAAGCACTTCCTCATGGAAGTTTAGCGGGCAAATTTAGAATGACGGAACAGGGTGAAACAATCGCTCAAAAGTACGCTAATCTGTTAACAGCTACTGTCAATCTTGAAATCACCATGTCAGGTGTCGCTTACGCTAGCTTTAGAGATGCTAAAGGTCAGTCTCACCCCGCTTATCAAGACACCTTTGGATATCTTGCCGAGATTAGCCAGAATAAGTACCAAAGCCTGTTGAGTGACGTGGATTTTATCCCGTTTTTTAACCATGTGACTCCCATTGACGCGATAGAACTCTGTCAATTCGGATCCCGACCTTCGCGTCGCAAGGGTCGTCAAAGTCTTGAAGATTTGCGCGCTATTCCATGGGTATTTGCGTGGAATCAATCTAGATTTTACCTTCCAGGGTGGTACGGAGTGGGTACTGCCCTTAAAAGTTTGCAGGATCAAAAGCCTCAAGCTTTTGATGATTTATGTGACAAACTGTGCTCAATTCCTTTTTTAAACTACGTTTTACTAAACGTAGACACCAGTCTAGCTAGTGCCAATATCGATTTGATGCTCGAATACTCCAAACTTTGGCCAAACGAACAATCAAGAAAAAGATTAATGGACTTGGTAGTAGATGAGCTCAAACTTTGTAGAAATATGCTTGATCTAGTTCTAGGCGGGTCACTGGAAATCCGCCGACCAAAACTCACAAGAACGCTTCAAAAAAGGTCCGCTGCATTGCGTCAATTGCACCTTCAACAGATAAAACTACTTCGTAAGTTCAGGCACCAGTTGATGGCATTACCGGAACATGAAAAGGAAAGCTTGCTATTGCGTCTAATGCTAACAATCAATGCAATTGCAGGCGGGGAAAGAACTACCGGTTAATCACTCAGTTTAATCGCAAACCTGACTCGCAATCGAATAAATGAATATTTTCGGAGGGCATTTTAAGACCAATTGTGTCACCCATAGCGTATTTTTGTTTTCCCGGTACCCTGACCGTAAAAAGTTCTCCTTGGTCACCTAAGCGACCATAAAGTAAGCTATCTGCTCCCAGACTTTCGATCACTTTGATTTGAATAGCAAGTTGTCCTTCAGACTCGGGTACTACCTCAATATGTTCAGGGCGAATACCTAAAACACTTTTCTCCGGTAATGCTTCTACTAATGCGAGTGAGCCATAGATCGAGCCATCCGGCAATTTGAGCCCCGCTCCCTCTACTGTTTCCACAGACAGAAAATTCATCGCAGGAGACCCGATGAAACCTGCAACAAAACAAGTCGCTGGTCGTTCATAAACCTCTAAAGGCGTTCCTATCTGTTCAGGTAGGCCAGCATTCATTACCACAAGTCGATCCGCAAGGGTCATTGCTTCTACTTGATCGTGAGTAACATAAATAGAAGTGGTTCCTAGGCGACGCTGCAGTTCCTTGATCTCGAGACGCATTTGCACTCTCAATTTGGCATCAAGATTTGATAATGGCTCATCAAATAAAAATGCTTTTGGCTCTCTTACAATCGCACGACCCATGGCAACCCTTTGACGCTGGCCGCCAGATAATGCTGCAGGCTTGCGTTGTAAAAACTCGTGCAATTCCAATATCCTCGCCGCTTCTTGAACTCTTTTCTCGATTTCTGACTTACCCACTCCCTGATTTCGCAAACCATAAGCCATGTTGTCATAAACAGACATGTGAGGGTAAAGAGCATAATTCTGGAATACCATGGCGATATCTCGCTCTCCGGGTTCCAACTGATTCACCACACTATCGTCAATTTTAATCTGTCCCGATGTGATTGTCTCAAGACCTGCCACGGTTCGCAGCAAAGTAGATTTACCGCAACCAGAAGGGCCTACAATGACAATGAATTCACCATCTTGAATATTAAGATTCACCCCTTTAATAGCGTGAAATCCACCAGGGTAAATTTTTTGAATATCTTCGAAAACAACCGTAGACATAGAATCCTCTACTTTTCAGTCTCAACAAGCCCCTTAACAAATACTTTCTGCATTGCAACAACCACAATTACAGGGGGAAGCATAGCTAGAATGGAAGTCGCCATAATCAAATGCCATTGAGGATCGGCCTCAGCTGACATCACCATGCGCTGTATCGACATAACAATGGTGGCGTAGTTATCCTGAGAGGTAATCAATAACGGCCAGAGATATTGGTTCCATCCATAAATAAATAGAATTACAAATAAAGCTGCAATATTAGTTCGTGATAAAGGCAACAATACATCAAAGAAAAATTTCATTGGACCTGCACCATCGATTTTCGATGCCTCAATAAGCTCTTTCGGAATGGTCATAAAAAATTGACGAAACAAAAATGTAGCTGTAGCACTTGCTATCAAAGGTAGAGTTAAGCCTACATATGAATTTAGTAGGTCTAAGCGAGCCACCACCGCATAGGTCGGAACAATGCGTACTTCCACCGGTAACATAAGAGTCATAAATATGATCCAAAAGCACATCATTCTAAAAGGAAATTCAAAAAATACGATAGCGAAAGCAGCCAGTAGTGATATGGCGATTTTTCCAAAGGTAATACAGAAAGCCATTATGAAACTATTCTTCATCATGAGAGCCACGCTGACACCGCCGGCACTAGAAATGCCACTACTCAAAATCTCAGAATAATTTTTCCATAAATCGGGGCCAGGCCACATAGGTATAGGACTACTCAGAAGAGCCTCGGGTGGATGGGTAGAAGCTACAAAAGCAATCCAGATGGGTAGAGCAACAACAAGGACCCCTACAAGGAGCACTAAGTGAGAAAGAACATTTAACCAGGGACGATTTTCAACCATAAGTTAATACTCAACCTTGCGTTCCACATAACGGAATTGAATTATTGTAAAGAAACCTACGATTAAGAGTAGTATCACAGATTGAGCCGCACTGCTTCCATAATCCAAACCTACAAATCCATCATTGAAAACCTTATAAACCATGATTGATGTTGAACTAGCTGGGCCACCCGCTGTAGTTGCATGAACAATTCCAAATGTATCAAAAAATGCATACACCACATTTACTACCATTAGAAAAAAAGTTGTTGGTGAGAGTAGTGGAAATACGATATCCCAGAATCGCTTGAATGGAGAAGCTCCGTCTAATGCAGCAGCTTCTAATAATGAACGCGGAATAGACTGCAAACCGGCCAGAAAAAACAAAAAGTTATAAGATATCTGCTTCCATGCTGCCGCCAGTACAATCAGAATCATAGCATCATTTCCATTTAGCTGATGATTCCAGCCGTATCCAATATTTTGAAGAAAATAAGCTAGTATTCCAATACTGGGATTAAACATGAAATACCAAAGAATTCCAGCAATCGCTGGCGCTACAGCGTATGGCCAGATCAAAAACGTCTTATAAAAGGTCGAACCTTTGATTACTCGGTCAGCCATTACAGCTAAAAGTAGACTAAAACTCATTGAAGTTAAAGTTGTAGCTGCAGCAAAAATTCCGGTGATTTGCATTGAATAAAGGTAGTGCGAATCTTCAAATATATACTCAAAATTCTCAAACCAAACAAACTTACTAGCTGTACCAAAGGTGTTTTCCACCATTAAGCTCTGAAACAATGCCTCAGTTGCCGGCCAAATAAAAAAAATAAGCGTGATAATTAACTGGGGAGCTAATAATAAATAGGGTAATATCTTATTTTTATAAGCCACAGTCTGCCCACTCTGCATTAGAAATTCCTCCGCAGAAATTTTCTGATCAACTTGTTGCCTCGTTGGGTAGCATCAGTAAGCCCCTCCTCGACGGTCTTACTACCCGCCCAAATAGATTCCAACTCCTCGTTGATCACATCCCTAATCTGTACAAAGTTTCCAAGTCTTAAACCCTTACTATTTGCAGTAGGGATTCCACGTGTCATCTGTAAAATTGCTGTTTCGGTGCCCGGGTTCTGTTCATAAAATCCTTGGGATTTTGTGAATCGATAGGCCTCATGTGTGACCGGTAAATATCCGGTCTCACGGTGCCAGCGTGACTGGATACGTTGAGATGCAAGAAAACTAAAAAATTTAGCAACACCTTTATAATCTGATTCTGGATGCTCTCTTAATACCCATAGAGAGGCGCCCCCAATGATTGAATTTTTAGGCTTTTCAACCAAATCTTTCCAATATGGAAGAAAGCTTACACCAAAATTAAACTTAGTTACATTCGCTTTGACAGATGAATATGAGGCTGAGCTGTTGATATAAAAAATGCATTGCCCATTGTAAAATTTGGGAGCCGAATCTGAGCGACGTCCCCCAAATACAAATATCCTATCTTTCTGCCAATTAGCCAATTTACCAATATGTTTAACAAAGGCGGGATTATTCAACTCTAATTCTGCTTCGAGACCTTCGAAACCATTGGATAATGTAGCAAAAGGAACATCATGGACAGCTCCGTAATTTTCAAGTTGAGTCCACGATTGCCACCCAACCGTGACACCACATGAGTAGTCTTTTTTTAATCCCGCCCGAGATATTTTTTCAAGCTCATCCCAAGTGGCAGGAGGTTTATCGAAACCTGCTTTCTTAAGTGCCTCACGATTGTAATACAATACAGGAGTGGAACTGTTAAAGGGCATTGAGTACATATTACCAGCTGGATCAGTGTAGTAACCAGTTACAGCAGCCAAAAAATCTTCCGCTTTAAAGGACGCGCCTGTATCATTCATTAGTCTGTATACAGGATAAACTGCTTTTTTTGCTGCCATCATTGTAGCTGTACCCACCTCAAAAACCTGCACAATATGAGGATGCTTGCGAGCCCTAAATGCTGCTACCGCAGCCGTCATCGTTTCCGTATAATTTCCTTTGTATACTGGATCAATACGATAATCGGCTTGTGACTGATTAAACTCTCGGGCGATAGTGTTTACTTTTTCATTTAAAGAGCCGCCCATGGCGTGCCACCATACGATGTTCTGCCTGGCAGAGATCACTGCTTGAACGCACAAAAATAGGCACACGAATATGCTGCAATGATCTCTTTTATTAATAAACTGCATAGAGATAGTCCAATGAACCAAACGTATCGTACCAGACCTGACACCAAAGTAATAGCTTACTAAGTACATAACAAATTTATGCAGAATTTAAAGTCTACTTTGCCAGAATCAAGATATTTTGAGACAATTTTGTGTATGTGCAGCCTTGAACCCATAACTGAAGCCATTGAGCGCTATGAGAAAATTGATCTAAAATGTCGCGAACAATCACTCAAATTAGCTACCCAATTTCGTAAGAAAAATGGATTCGAAAAATCTCCTGTAGATGAATTTTTTGCGGCTAAACTAAGAGAATTCATGCTCTATTTGCATTACGACGCCATCCAAAGGGCCCAGATTAAGAAAAAAAAAGCCGATCCTATTACAAAGCAACTGCTAAAAGAACTTTCCACAGGTTGCTGGACAGACTCTACGAAAAATCATCCTTTCGATTATTTCAAAGGTAAGGATTCAATGATCAGTTTTGAACCTTTCCGTCACAGATGGAGTTTGGAAGCCTCCTTTGCCAGTAGCCTAGCGTTGCGACTGTGTAAAAATCCTGATCGTGAAACAATTTTACAGTTTCTGCCGCTGGCCTATGAGTGTCGTGGTATCGTACGCTCGTTTTGTGAATCAAACCCAAAGTTTTACCAGTAATTAACGCAGTTATTAAAATGATGTCGCTATCAATCCCGCTAGTGAATATGACTTGAAAGAGATCCAGCTTCTAGGTAATATCGCTTTGTTTCACATAAAAATTACTTCAAAAAACGGGAGAATATATGACTTGGAGTTATGCTGACGCGGTTGAGAAATTCAGTTATGAAAATCTTGAAAGTTATAAGGAACAACTAACTCGTTTGGTGAAAATCCCAAGTATTTCACCGGGAGTTACTGATCAAACTGAGTTCTTCAATATTTTACAAGCGGTAGGTGAGATTACTGCATCTCTAGGTTTTGAGAATCGTATCATAGAAACGAAAGGTAATCCTGTCTTTGTTGCTCAGCTTGAACGAGACCCTCAACTACCTTGGGTAACCATATACAACCATATGGATGTTCAACCTGCCGACGAACCACAATGGGTTACAGAGCCCTTCGAACCAGTTGTAACAGACGAAAAAATAATTGCTAGAGGTAGTACTGATGATAAGGGCCCAGCTTTGAGTATACTTTATGGTATAAAGTTCCTCCTAGATAACAATATCCCAAGTCCTAATCTTCAAATCATCTATGAGACAGAAGAAGAGACGGGCAGTCCCTTCTTTGGTCAGTTTTTGGACGATCATCCAAACGCTCTGAAAAAGCCTGATTCTATTTTGGTAAGTGACACAGTATTTGAGGGTAGTCGGCCAGCAATCACTTATAAATTAAAAGGTATGCTGCGTGTGGAAGTAGGGTTGAAAACTGGTAACAAAGATTTACATAGTGGCATGTTCGGAAACGGAGTCGTTAACCCTCTTAATACATTAATTCAGGCTCTCAGCCGCTGTATTGACTCTAAGGGTAATATTTTGATTCCGGGTTTCTTTGATGGTTGTCCCGAAATGAATGAAGATGAACAAAAACGTTTAAGAGCCGTAGCGGATCAATTCGATTTAGAGAAATTTAAGCAAGATAGCGCTGACGCCACTTTACATACAGAAGATGGTTTTAAGATTCTAAAAAGAATTTGGCATTTGCCTACTTTTGAGGTGCATGGATTTGAAGGTGCTCAATATGAACCAGGGGCAATGAAATCTGCAATTCCTTATGATGTGAAAGCTAAAGTCAGTATGCGCTTGATACCCGGACAAGAACCGGAGCATCTGGTTAATTGTCTCCAAAGCTTTCTGCAACAAGTACATCCAGAGATACAAGTTACTTCCCTAGGTGGTCAGAAGGCCGTCCTCGCTGATT
>MDTD01163834.1_pt1 | contig 10924 bp, 6 predicted proteins | sample 811221 | NCBI WGS metagenome assembly MDTD01 (sample SAMN05326646, study PRJNA326480) | marine metagenome | isolation source: seawater | place: Pacific Ocean: South West | collected 2011
AGGGTCGTCTACTGTTGTAGTTGTTGAATTAACAGTTGTTGTAGTACCGTTTACTGTCAAGTTTCCTGTCACTGTTAGATTATTTCCTACAGTCACATTGTTTGGTAAACCTACTGTAAGTGTTTGACCACTTGCAGAAGTTTCGATTTCATTCGCTGTACCAGCGATTGTTAAAGATTGTGAGTCTAAGTCTACTGCGCCTGTTCCTGAATCACCAGCAAAGTCTACATCTTGTGCTGTTAATTGTGAATCTACATATGCCTTTACAGATTGTTGTGAAGGAACTTTGACTGCTGAATCAGAAGCCATGTTATCTTCATCAACAAAAAAGTCAATGTTAGATAGTTGAACTGCGTTAGCAGATATTGTCAATGCACCGTTAGATGCTAATGTAGCATCTCCTGATACTGAAACATTATCAAATGAATCTGAACCATCGTGAACAAGGATTTGTCCTGATGATGCAGAAGATATGCTTGTATCAGATGCACCTGCAATAGAACTCGTTGTAGATACAAAAGATAATACTCCTGAACCGTTAGTTCCTAGAACCTGACCGTTTGTGCCATCTGTTGTTGGTAGGGTTAATGTAAAGTTTGACCCTATTGTATCGGGTGCTTTTAGACCAATGAAGTTTGAACCATTGTCGGTATCTTCCATAATCTTTAAAGTACCACCTGATGTTGACCCATTACCAACTTTAAAATCAGCTGGTGTTGCAGTTGCACCATCTACGATATCAGTGTAAAATTTACCACCAACTTCATGAATAGCTGCGTTACCGCCTGAGTCTACAGATTCTATGAATAACTTAGCAGAAGCACCGTCATTCGATCTATCCTGCACATACGCTAATTCGCCCTCAGCAAGATCACTTACCGCTGGCGCACTCGCTCCTGTGCTTCGTTTGATTTGAATTACTGTTGCCATTTCTTTCTCCTAAGAAAATAGTTTTTTAAAATTTTTAATTTCTCTTCACTATCGAGAACATAATATAACAATCCACTCACTATGTGGGTCGTGTCTCAATGATTGACACCTTGATATGTTGTAAAGGTATTTATATTAGGAGAAAGTTCCGCCGTCAATAACTGTTGCAGTTTCCCATTTATCAGTAGATTGATTGTATTGTAGGAAACCTTTATCTGTTTCAGCTGCGTTCACATCGCCAAGTTCTTGAATAGACTTTGTAGTTAGTGTGACACTAGAAGCGCCAATAGATACTTGTTTTGCTCTGACATTTGGATTTGTTATGATTCTTGCTTTTATATCTGCCATTATCTTGTGACTCCTGGTGTGACTGTTGCTTGTCCTTCTATGACTCTGGTTTTATCACCAGCGCCACTTTCTATCATGAGATCGTAAACATATCTTCCTGATTCGATAGCCGATGTTGTGGCATCTGGCAAAGTCATTGTGACTTGACCGTTTGCACCATTATGAGCAGTAGTAAATGTTGCGGTTACATTTGAAGAACCGTAAGTCTTTCTCATTTGAGCTGATATGGTATAACCTGTCAAATCAAGTGCGTTACCTAACGCATTCTGAACATCTACAGTCATTGTAAAATCTGTTCCTTGATCTATGAATATATTATTGATGATAGCCATATAACTATTTATACAATTTAAGTATCAAATGATGGCGCTGGTGAAGTTTGATGTATTTTTTCTACTGTTCCTGTAGGTCCTGTATTGTCTTTTTTGACATATATTTCACTTAACTTCTCTACACCTTGAGCTGTTTTAACATAAACACCTTTGACTTTTGCAACTTGCGATATCGGTCTTGTGCTGTTGTAAGTTATTTGAGTTATAAATGGGCTTTGACCACCAGCAGGGTTTCTCTGAGTCGTTTGATATATGAACGGTGTTCTTCTATCTCTTATATTCGGTTCTTGTTGTGCAACTGCTACCTGATATATCGATGGTTGTCTTGTGTCTCTGATATGTGGATTTTGTTTTGCTCTTTCAAATGGATTTTGGAAATCTCTAATAAATGGATGTTGTTTATTTCTAATGTGTGGATTTTGAACATCTATTATTAAAGGTGATCTCACATCTCTTTGTGCTGTTACCTGTCTAGCTGCAGGTGTTCGATATATTATAGGGTGTTGATATGATACAATATTTGGTGTTCTTGAAGGCACACTATTTCTATATGCAACATTAGTTGGTTGTCTGACTATACTTGGACTTTGCGAAGAAACATCTACAGGATATCTATATGTTGTTGGACTAACTTGTTGTGTCACAGTTTGAACAATACTAGGTTGTCTTGCTGGTGATCTTTGTTGTGTAGGTGTTTGAACATTAGTTTCAAAGGGTGACCTAACAATTGTTGGTTGTCTTAAATTAGACTGAGTTGTTATTGTGTGTCTATAAGATACAGTATTTTGATACGCAACAGGTTGTTGACCAACTGCTGGACTTTGGCTAAATTGACTTGTTAATTGACTAGGAAATGAAGCCATTACTCACCACCTCCGCCACTTGTGTCATTTGTATTTATACTTGTGCTTGTAAAAATATCATGTTGTATAACATTATGCGTATCAAATTGTGGTGTGTTTGCTGTTCTAACTACATGCATCATCATATTTAATTCAAATTTTTGTCTTATTGTTATGTTAGCTGTTGCTGAACCAGTGGTACCAGCTTTAAACATAGTTGTTTTTACGCCGAACTCGTAAACTGCTGTGCTTCCAGATGTATCTGGTATTATTGTATGTCTTGCAGTATTTGATGCACCAGAGGTTACAGGTGTTATACCATTATTTCCTGGATATGATGTAAATGCACCACTTAGACCTGTAAATTCACTTTGATTCGGAAAACCAGATTGAGCTCCACCATGAAGTATACCTACTTTACTACTAATATCTGTCGCACCTGAACTTAATCCACCACCTGGTGTCGTGACTTCCATAAAATAGTTATTTCCATTTGCATTAAAACCACTTGTTGTTCTGTCAAATAAAAAATCATCAATATTAAAACTAAAAGCTCCGTGTGCGCTAGAACTTGTATTATTATTGTCAAAGGCTGAACTAAAGACAACTTCACTCATTTGCACAAACTGATTAAATTGACCAGTCCCAGGTGTTGTTTGTAAACCAGCTTGATTAGTGTAATTAATTGTTCTAGATGTATTCGCATTACTAGGTCTACAGAATAATCTGAATACTTGTCCACTTCTATCACTATCATTTTCATCTATTTCTAATCTAAAATCAGTGAATTGTATTACGGTTGCACCCCCTCCTGAACTATTTGACCCTATAGCAGCTGCGTTGAAAGCATTTGGTTTCAATCCAAACACAGGTGCCTGATTCAACGGTGTATTTCCTACGCCTGCACCAAATCTTCCTGCAACATAATTTGTGCCTTGTGCATCTGCATTGTGTAATACTAAAGGATCAGTTAGTGTTTGAGGTGAACGAACTATAGTAGGCGTTCTTGTTATAGTCGGTTGTTGTGATGTCACAGGCTGTTGCGATGTAGCAGGTTGTCTAAAAGGACTTTGTGCAGGATTAGCTTCTTGATTGTTTGCAATATTAGGTTGTCTGACAATATTAGGTTGTTGCACTACAGTTTGAGAATCAGCAGGTGTTCTAACTGAGATTCTAGTTGGTGTATTTGCAACATGTCTATATGCAGTTATTATCGGTGTTCTTGAAGGCACACTATTTCGATATGCTACTTGTGTAGGTTGTCGAACAATACTAGGTTCTTGTTGATTAGCAGATGCAGGATATCTACCCTCAGCAGGTTTTCGATATATTACAGGATTTTGATATGTGACAATATTCGGTTCCTGTTGCGAAGCAAAACTCGGACTTCTGTGTTGATACTCAGATGGACTTCTATGTTGATACTCAGACGGACTTCTATGTTGATATATGCTAGGTGATCTGTGTTGATATGTTAGGGGTGTTTGTGCATTTCTTGGGTCTCGATATATCAGAGGTGATCTATGTTGATATGTAGATGGTTGTTGACCATCAGCAGGAACCCTATCAACTCTTTGATATATTATAGGATTTCTTCCAGCTTGTGGTACCCTAGCTATATAAGGCTGTTGAAAGGTACCTAGATTGTGTTTAATATATATTTCGTCAGACATATCATATTATGAAGAATAGATGACCTATATCCTTACCAGTTCCTGATGGCGGGTTACCGCCTAAATTACCTGATGGTGTTATAGAGTAATCTAACATTACTTTGTCTTGATCTGACCCACTTGTTGGTATTGAAAGACCACCTAATGAACCTACTTCTAGTTCTACTGATATTCTGCCATCTAAAGATGTGTCTGACCCACCATCTGGATTATCCTCGTATGTTAATTTAATACCTTTACTTAATTCAGTATCGTCACCACCATCTAAGTTATCATCTAATTTGAATATTTGTGCTACTCTGTCATCTGTAAAGTATTTATTAGTCTGTTCTGAAATAGAATCTGTGCCTGTTGAGTTATCTGCAACTTGTAAATTACCTGAACCATCAAATACTAATATCTGACCAGAACTTGCACTAGAAGTTGAACCTACATCATTTAAGTCTGAAATATTGGCTAATGCGATTCTAGCATCTGCCCTTGCTTCAGTAAAAAATTTATTGGTTAAACTGCCACCAAGTGCTACTGTTTCACCATCTATTGTGATAGAAGAGTTAGATAGTTTCGAATTACCTATCGAACCTGCAAGTTTAGAAGCGGTTATTGAACCTGCTAACATATCATTATCGATACCGCCGTCTTTTACTCGAAGTGTATCAGATGAAATCTCTAAAGAACTATCGTCTACATTCACATCGAGTGTGACATCTCCTGATGTGCCGTCACCTGATGCATGTGAAAGTCCATCACCTGCGCCCACACTTGTTATGTCAGCACTATTAGTATTACTGATAGTTATTGTGCCAGCACTATCGTTATATGTGACTCCTATATTTGTGCCAGCCACTATGGCGTTACCAATAAAGTCTTCTACTTTTTCTTCTAAGTTTGTATTTACAAATGCAGAACCGTTATACTCTAAAACATCACCGCTTGTTAGAGATGATGTTGTGACATTTGCTAATGCGCCAATGTTAGAGGCTGCTATTCTGCCATCTGCTCTGCCATCTGCCCTTGCGTTTGTAAAGTATAAATTAGAACCCTCTGTCAAGTCTCCTGTATTGTGATTTGAAATACTTGAAACTGTTCCTGTTAATGCACCAGAAGATGCATCTAATACAATTGAACCACTGTGTTTAACATCTCCTGTTAAATCACCAGTGACATTACCTGTCACATTACCTGTGACATCTCCTGTTAAATTACCTGTAAAAGTAGTAGAGTGGACATTTTGCCATTTAGCTGATGAAAGACCTAAAGTATATGCATTGTTTGTATCTGGTCTTAGAGAAGAGGCAGCTTTACCTGTAAATGTTATCGTATCAGTAGCTGCATTTCCTAATGTTGTATTACCACTTACTGACAAGTTTCCTGTTAATGTAGAATTACCATCGACTGAAAGATCACCACCGATACCTGCATCATCACCTACTGTTAAATCATCTGTAGTTGTTAGTTGTTCTGCTTGAACTGTGCCTGAGAATGTTCCGTTTACTGCACTTGTTAATGAACCACTTTGTAATGATGCGACACTATCTGATATGATTGGTGCCTGAAACTTTTTGCCAGCAGTTGTTGTAATAATATCATCTTCTGCAAAAGTTCTTCCTGCAAGTTGTAATGTAAATCCTGATTCTAGTGTTGTAGTTGCAGACGAGTTATCACCATTTAAGATAACACCATTTGCATTTATGTTTTGTATTGTATTTTCAGCAGTTTTCTGGAAGAAAGATGATACATCACCTGTGATATTTGTTCCTATGAATGCACCTGTGAAAGAATAGATTGTCAGTTGATCACCAGCCGCCATCTGTTTTGATTGACCAGATGCATAGTCACCAATTAGTGTAATACCTGTATGTGAAGAACCTGACGGTAATGCGACCTGATAGTCGACATTCTCTCTTAAATGTTCTTCATTTTTAAATACTTGAACTTTCTCGTCTTTGTAGATAAGTGTATTATTAAATGCATCAGCACCACTAAAACTTGCATCACCAGCTGATACACCATTTTGACCTACTGCAAATACAAATTCTTGAAAGAAGAATTGTTTATCTTCTAATACATTGATTGCATCTACTATTGTATCATTACTACCAGCTTTTAATGCATCACGAAGACCAGATATATCACCCACATCAAATGCAAGTTCGTTATAAGTCTTTCTAAATTCTTCTATTGTGCTGAAGTTGTCTACTGTTTTAGCCATGTAATTTCTCTATAATATCTTTTAACAATCCTTTTATTTCTGTTACCTCATCTTTCAAGGTATTTATTTCATTTCTCTGAGATTTCATTAACTGTCTTCTCTTCATTACTAATCTATATTGTTCTACATTCGTATTGATTATAGCACTAGAATTTTCATCTCTTACTAAATCCATATGTCCCTCTACTTTAGTATACTTCGACATTATGCTAACGCCATACACCTTAATGCTGATACAAGAGGAACTATGGATGTATTTTCTGCTTGACCAACAATCTTAACTTGGAATCCTGTAAATTCAGGAAGACCATCTGCTGTATACTCATATTCTTTAAAGTTTCTTGAATCGTTTTCTATTGTCACATCTGGCGAACCATCTGTATTAAAGAACTCGAATCCTAAATCATCAATAGGAGTTGTCTCATCATTTTTTAATATCTTAAACATATATTTTAAATCTGTATTTGGTGGTCTAAAGTTATCTGCAAGAACTTTTAATGATGTTGCAGGTGTTTTCAAGATAACTTTTCTTGTAATATATACAAATTCATTATTATCGCCATCTGGTTCTGTTGATGGTACAAATGTTCTTCCTGTTGATACATCTCCTTGAACATCAATATCGTTAATTCTATTCATGATACCCAATGCACCGATAGAACCTGTATCTATTATTGGTGATATATTTCTGTTTGATGTGACTAATTGTAATCTACACTCAAATGATTTTGATGTAGGACCACCTGTGACTTCGTTAACTTCGTTGATAGATGATGCGATAACACTTGGTCTTTCAAAATAGTTATTATCATTTAATGTTATGAAATCATTTGTTAATCTCATAGAATAGGCAGTATCTAATGCTTGACCTTGTGCATTTTGCATAGGGCCATTTATACCTGTTCTTCTTACACTAGGTATTAAACGACAGCCCTTGAATGTCAATGACGGTATCATCGTATGTAATATATCGTAATATAAATTATTTGTTATGAATACTGCATTACCACCACCTATTGTTGATTGCAATGCATTTGTATAATTGTAATGAAAATCAGTCAAATCTGGAGTCACACAGAATGAATCAATATCGTAATGATTTAGACTATTGAATGCCTTGTTTAATGCTGATACAGGTAAACCACCAAGTGTATCACCTACACTAGTAATTGTCAATATAACACTATTACCTTGTCCGTCTACATCTGCAACTGTTATTGTATCATCGACTGCATATCCTTGACCTGGGTGACTTAGTTTTGCACTTACAGAATTACCTGAACCGTTTGTTGTTATTTCTGCTACAACTGCATTTGCTCCAGTTCCACCCCCAGCTGCTGAATATGTTTGACTTTTAGATGATACATCAAATGTATTAGGATGTGAACCTGCCGTTAATCCTACAGATTGCACTGATACGGTGTAGATAGAATTTTGTCTATCACCAGTCATACCCGATATTACAACATTTGAGTTTGTAGCATAGTTACCGTGTGAGTAAGCATATAATCTTACAAAACTTTGATTACTATAAGTCTCAACTGAATTGTCTTTTAATAATTGTGCAGGTAAATGTTGATTCTCAAATATAACATTGGCAGCTGTATTTGTTGTAAAGTTTGCAACTTTCAAATTAAATTTCAGATCGTCTGTTTGTTCTGCTGTCCATGTAGATGCATTCTGAGATTTAAATAAAGAACCTGCGTAAGGTTGTCCTGATATTACTTGACCTGATATGATGTCTGTTTCACCCATTCTAGATATGAAACAATTGTAATTATTAGAGTTTGAGTAAACAACAAAACACATTTCTTTACCCTCTTCTACATAAACTGGAGATTCAAAAGTAAATGTTGTTGCAACTGAACCATCTTCTGAAACATTTACATCATCAGGATTTTTAGTGACTATTGAGAACGGTAATGTTGTTTTACCTGGATATCCGTTTACTACATCTCTGACTTCTACTGATACAGGTAATGATGCATCTTTTGTTTTAAAGAATAAATCTAGAGATGTCAACATCATACCACCATCTGCTTCTACTAAGAATGTTTCTGCTAATGGGTCTCTCCATCCATTCTCTTCTGATGCCTCTTGTCTAACACCATCTTCTTCAAATTCTAATTTACCAAACCCAAATCCCGATGGTTGATCACTTATCAGACCTGGATTCGGGTCATCGACTGGTGGGTCAACAGGTAAAGGAACTGGTGTTGGTTCTGGCGTCGGCTCTGGCGTTGGCGCAGGCGTTGGTGCCGGCGGAGGCGGTGGAGGCGGAGGCGGTGGACTCAACACAGGCAAATCTGGTTGAGGCGGAGGTGGTGGCGGAGGTGGAGGAGGTGGTGGCGGTGGAGAAGGCGGTGGTGGAGAACCAACTATATTGATTCTTTCACCTCTTCTCATTATTTGCCTTTCACCTCTCACTGACTCTGTCACAACTCGACCATTTCTAGTTGAAACTATTTCTGTCTGAGATGTATTCAATAATCCCTGTGCTTGATAGTTTGAACTCGCTCTTGAATCTGGATTGTGTAAGTTTAACGAACTAGATGTAACCAATACTTGCCTATGTCCTGTTGGGAATCTTTGATTCTCATCGTTAGGTATATTAAAATGACATAATATTCTTCCGTTACCATCTGTTTTCACACCTGATGTTGTTGTGGTACCACCATCTTGTGAGTATGTGGCACTATCAGGTCTTGTAAATTGATCTACTCTGATACCATCAAAATAAATGTAATGATTTGTGTTTGGTTTTAAATTAGTCGCATCGATTTGTATTTCTTTTGATCTGATGAAAGGTATAACTGATACACTTACTACTCTATTGTTTCTAGTTTCTACAAATTCTTCAACTACAGATGTTCTTACACCTGTTCTTGATTGTGTCTCAGGAGTTTCAGTTATTTCTCTTGTGATTGTGACACCTTGTGTCCATTCACCACCTTGAGCAGGGTCGCCAGACCAGGAACCTGGTACTGCAGCTACCGATTCTGTTTCTACAACTACTGGTTCACCGACCCATGTTGTTTGCCACTCATTCCAAACAGTTCCTAGAGAGTTTTCGTTTTCTGCTAATACTGCATCAAAATTACCCTCTCTGTTTATCCTGACATCAGGTAATTGTTCGTGGTCGTTCCATAAATCAACTTCTGGTGTAAGTTTAACATTACCTATAAATGCAAATACATGATATGGGTTTACATTTAAATGTCTAGATGCCTTGTCTTGATTTACATATGACACTTCTGTAAATGGTAATGTTATAAGATCACCTGTTTGTTTAAAACCAGATGATTGATTTGTGTTTAATTGTAAATCAAAGAACTGTGTATATCCTTTTGGTCTTAAATGACCTAATTTTGTATCTATCGCAACATTGTAATCTGGATGTGTGACATCACCTATTTTATGACCTCTAAAGTTATCTACTAAGAAACCAGATTTAAATCTATCAAGACCATCTCCGTCTAATACTTGTAATGTTTGAGTGTCTTTTTCTAATAACGACAGTGCTGTGACTCTTTCTAAATTTGTGACTCTTTGATTAATTCTACCAATGTCTGCCATGGTAAATCTTCTATAATCTCTTGCTTTTACTCTTATCTCTTCTGTGCCTATTGTAAAAGGTGGCACGAATAACTCAAACATTTCTATTGCATCATCAATTGGTGCAGGTTTTCTAGGTGTTATAGAAGGAGTTCCTTGTGCAAGTTGGAAATCACCATTTTTATGTAAGAAAATTTTATCGATTCTAGGCACATAAAAACTAATATCACCTTGTATCGATGAACCTGGTAAAGGACATCTAGAGAAAGATGCTCTTGTATTTGATATTGCTGGTGAACTTAATGATGGTTCGAAACTTCTTGAATCATATGCAAATGGCGAAGATAAATGACCTTTATCTGAATGATCTGATAGATCAATAGTATTTGCTATATCGAAAGCACTAGAAGAAGCACCAAAATTTGCATCATCAAAGAGTTGTCCTACAGATGGTCTAAAGTCAACTGCATCTGATAATTCAAAAGTACCGTCTGGCTCAAAACCACCAGCATCAACTTTATTTGGTGTAAATACTGGTATGTCTTTATAAGGTATTGCATTATATGAACCAACATCATAAAAGTCGCCAGTACCTGCAACAAAATAATCGAATAATATTAATAACTCATGGTTAGGTGCAGGTTCGCCTTTTTTCTTTATAATTTTTCCGTGATCGTAGTAACCATCTCTTTGACCATTATCTAAGAAATATCTATTTTTAATATCTGGTGAATTTGAACCTAATGATGTCACAGTTGCAACACCACCAGTTGTTTCATCAACAATTGTCTCTCCTACTGTGAACTTTCTATCACTTAGATAATAGAAATATGCAATCGATCCTGAACTTGTAAAGTTTATTAATTTTGCACGAACACCTGTTGTTTGACCTTTGATAACATTACCCGTTGCTAAATTAGCACTTCCTGATGCTAAAGTTAAAACACCATTTGGCGGTGTCGCTTTACCACTTGTGTCTGTGCCTGGCACTGCCTCGAATATACCTCTAATTTTAAATACATCTGAAACACC
>MDTD01023374.1_pt1 | contig 10923 bp, 11 predicted proteins | sample 811221 | NCBI WGS metagenome assembly MDTD01 (sample SAMN05326646, study PRJNA326480) | marine metagenome | isolation source: seawater | place: Pacific Ocean: South West | collected 2011
GAATATATTAGATAAGTTAAATAACTAATTTTATCAATACATTCAATGGCATGTTTTCACTACTTTTAATAATTTCATTTCCATATTTTAACTAGTTTATTTACTAATATTCCAAAGGAAATTAAGGGGTCTTGAAACAAGTATTGATTACTCAAATAATATTTAATTTTAAATTTCCTTTAGAAATCTAATAAATATTTTTTATCGAGGAATTTATATTTACAAAATATTATTTTTTGCTAATTTTTCTTCTCGGCTTGTTACTCGAATCTCCAATTGAAACAATTTCCGATGAAATTAATAGAAGGTAACATGAACTTGAATATCTACCGACCATTCATGCCAAGGAGGGAAGGCTATACTTTCGTGGTTGATGAGGACAGGTGTTTTGGCTGTGCAGCATGCATTGCTTTGTGCCCTGTTAATGTACTTGATCTACAAAAAAAATTAGCAGTAGTCGATGAAAAAAATTGTATCCACTGCAGACTTTGCATACCTTCATGTCCTGTTTTTGCATTAGACATCAAACCCGAAATATGAGGTCACAAAGATGTATGATGTCGTTATTATCGGTGGTACATTATCAGGCTTGTTTACTTCAATTAATCTGTCGAAATCTTTCAAAATATGTATTATTGACATAAATCAAGAGATCGGATTCCCAACCAACTTCCCTGGAATTATCAACAACCCCATTTTACTAGATAATTTTTTGACTGAAAAAGATAAATTATATCTAAAGGAAAACGAATTAGGATTAGGTCTTAGGAGTGAGTGGTTGATGAAATATCTCACACATAATGCAGCCAGAAATGGTGTTGATATTTTGAATAGAACGAGAGTTTTGAATATCTTTTTTGATGATTATTTCAATATCGAACTAATTGGTGCAGGGCCCCAAAACCATTTCATTTCCTCAAAAATAATTATCGATGAAACTAATCGAAGTTATATCGCACCAGGTGATAAAAAACACGTAATTTCATTAGATAATGATCTGATTTTTTCATCAATTCACGAACAGAAAGAATTTTTTGTCGGTACAATCCCAACATTAACATCAAATAATATCGTAGAATATATTCTAAAAATAGACCGAGATGATGGGCTTACTGAGTACTGGTTTGAACATGAACCTAAATTAAATATAAACTGGATTGAAATTAAAACCTGCAAATCATTATCAAATCTTTCTTCAATGAATATCGACAGTCACGTTGAAATTTCGAATAATATGATATCAGCAGTATCAAAAATCTTAACATAAATTTTTCAATAAACATAATTTGGAAATGCTATGTCAACCACTAAACTGTATTTGGAGAATGGTATTGATTCTGCTTATGAAACAAAATTTCATGCAGAGGTAATCCAAAAATCTGAAGATAGCGTTGTTTTAGATAGAACTCTATTCTATCCACTAGGTGGAGGTCAAAATTGGGATCTTGGTATTATTCAAGGACCTAATGGAAATTTGGAAGTTAAAGAAGTAAGAGGTAGGGATGATATTTTACATAAATTAGAAATTGACCACCAACTAGAAATCGGTGACGAAATAACAGGTGTTATTGATTGGGACAGGCGTTATTCACATATGAGAATGCACACAGCGCAACATTTAGTGTCAGGTATTGCGTATGAATTATTCAATGGTGTTAGAACCGTCGGCAACCAAATCCATACAACCCACTCTCGAATAGATTTCAACCCTATTTCTTTTGACGATGATATGCTACAAAAACTAACATTAGAAACAAATAAAATCATTGGACAGAGCCTGGAAGTTACCGATTCCACTATGACAAGAGAAGAGATAAATTCAATTATGCCTCCAGAGCGAACTAATATGAATCTTATTCCAAAATTCATTGATCAGTTGAGGGTAGTACAAATTGGAGATGGAGTTGATTTGTGTCCATGTGCTGGAACTCATATTTCTAATATCAGAGAGATAGGAGAAATATCAATACTAAGTAAAAAATCAAAAGGTAAGGGAACTCAAAGGATTACGTACGAACTTTCCCCGACAAATTCTCCTAGAGGACCTAACTCAAACACCATCTAATATTTCATCGATATCTCCAATCACATCTTTCCATTTTTTTCTTTCAGTTTGCTTAATTCTGATGAACTCATCGGGATTTTCAATATCTTTTACATTGGCTTGAACTCGGTCAGATAGAGATAAATCTTCACCAACTCTTTCACTTCTATCAACTATCTCAATATCTTTACTTGGAATAGTTCTTGCACCATAGTTTGTTGTGTCGATATCTTCTTTTCTATTCCAAGTTTCCTCACCAATAACTCTGGCAACATTTGGGCTAGGAGCACGATTTTTCCACGGATTTTTATTACCTAAATCCTGCATTATTCGTTTACTAGATTTTTGCTTGACAAATATTTCCTCTATGTTATCATTACTCCTTTTTCCAATATTATCTGAAAATTTTGTTGCTAGTTCTTGCTGTAATACCAACTCGTTTCTATGTATTGGATTGTGGTCAAACTTGTGTGGTTCACTCAACATTGAAAATAACTCTTTCACATGTTGAAATAATTTATCGTCAGGCGCAGCTGAAACCATCTTATTCCTCACTTCAGTGTGTTTCGAAATACACAATTCACATCTTTTTAGACCCGAAACATTATTGGCATCACATCTTAAACAACACCCTTGAAAACCAAGAGATTTCATTGCTTTGCGCGGTTGAGACATAATTAGGGCACGCCCGAATAACTAGTGATGATTATTCTTGTATAAGAGGATTCAATAAAGTCGAGTCAAACACTTTACCATGGCCGGCCGCGACCCTAGAGCCGACATTGTCGATGACAACCCATTTTCAAATATTAAACAAAAAATACCTAGAGTTCATTCATCAAACTCTAATGATGGCACAATTCATATCAATCTAGGTAAAGTTAATTCTTTTTTTAATAACCGTAAAACCAGTACGGATGAGACTAGAATTTGGCACTTTAGCGATACAGAAAAATCCAATTTAAGATTAGCAACAGGAGCCTTTACGTTAGCATTGGGTTTCATGTCTGTAAGGGGAATTTCAGGAATTTCAACTCTTGGGATTGAATCTTGGGTCCTGACTCTGATACTATCAATGCCTGTTATGCTACTAGCGGTCGGTCCTGCATTTCTACTTCATGAAATTGGACATAAAATCGTTGCAAAAAAGAATGGTTGCTGGGCAGAGTTTAGAGCCGACCCAAAAGGACTTCAATTTGGCGTAATTTTATCTTTTTTCTTGGGGTTTTTATTCATGGCTCCTGGGGCAGTGATGGTGGCTGGATTGGTAACTAGGAGACAGAATGGCCACATTGCTGTTGCAGGTCCGCTAACCAATCTATCATTATTTATCGTTGGGATTCCACTTTGGATATTGATACTTGGTCTGACTGGAGCATTTGATTCAGCAACGTACAACACTGGTGTTAGAATTAGCACCTACCTAATAGGTGGTAGTATTGTGTGGCAATCAATGCTTATTGACGCAGGCGTTTGGTGGTTGTCAGCAAATTTGATTTTAGGTTTATTCAATATGATCCCATGGGGGCCACTAGATGGTCTGAAAGTTAAAGATTGGAGCGAACCGGCTTTCTACTTAGTGTTCATGATATTCTTAATTCCAGTATTCGGTATGTTCTTTGGATTTTGGAACCCCGGGGCCCTTTTGTATAATGGAGTAGATATGATATTCGGCTAACTAAGGGTTATTTTATAATTTTATGCATATTGAATAAAAAATAACCCAAGTAGAATAAAACACAAAAACCACCCATTTTATCTACTCAAAGACAATCACACAATCAATGACAGATAAGACTATTCAGTCTCGGGCCAATGAAAAAACCGGACTAATAGCATCAGATTTAGAATTAAATAAAGTGGGGGAAAAACCACAACAAGATTTCGAACTAAAACAAATTCACCAAAAAGAAAACAATGAAAACACAAAAAAATTAACTGAGAGTAATAATAATATTGGGTTAAAAGAGCCAATTTCTGGAGCCACCATTACATGGTCATTTATTTTGATTAACCTTACATTTTTATTGTTTAATTTACCAGAATTAGTATGTTTTAGTATAATAGTAATAATACCATTATACATTAGTTGTTTAATATGGATTCAAAATGATTTATCAGCAATTACAAAGTTAGTTTTGATAATAACATTCCTATTTTTACTTTACAGAATAGGCTTGTTCATGTTTGAATCCGCATGGCAAGCCATGGGCCCAGATTTTTCTTGGTAATGCTTAATTATAGGTAAGAGTTTAAGATTGGTTGATGATCAAGATGCAAGAATATCATAGTTCCATACCAAGTCATAAGATCAACTGAATTTATTAGATTCTGCATTCCAGAGGCATAATCATTTTCCATCCAATATACCATTTCATCAATCGTGTCACATGTCTGATGATAACAATCATACCCGTCTACTAACCCACCAAATCCAACAGTAACGGTATCGATTGCTTGGAAAGATGCATGATCACTTCTAGCAGTTGTAGCTTCATTTATGATAATACCAGGCTCTCCCGCTTCCGTCCAAGCAGCATTCAACTCTCCATTTAGAACAGCCAACTGTTCTTCAACACCCAAAGCATCTCCAGCTAACCACTCTGCTAGGTAAACCATCTTCGGTTGATTGATTACATCTTCTTCAGTGTCAGGACCTATGTATACTCTAAACGGCCAATTCTCCTGACTTGCAGGATATGAGCCCCCACCATCAGGCCCAACTCTGTCAGAAGGAGTACCGTTACCAGGCCAATTTACTCCACCCATGTCAATATTGATGTAGTTAGAAATTGTAATATCTTCAGGAATATCATCTACCCACGCGATACTACCTCTTTTCCCACCTTCTTCACTACTCCATAAACAGAAAACAATACCTCTTCTCGTAGGGATATCAAACATCGCCTCAGCCATATTCAAAACTACGGAAGTTCCGACTGTGTTATCATATGCTCCAACTCTAGTACCATATCCTCTAGGAGCACCCATGTCTACAGGAGTAGGTGCAATTATTGGGGCAATATCGAAGTGAGCACCAATAACCATCCATTCATCTGGATATTCATAACCTTCTTTGTATGCGCAGATATTGTATGCTTCAGGATTTCCTTCAATATATTGGAAACGGTGCCTTTCTATGTTATCATAACCATATTCGGTAAATTCAGCAACTAGGAAATCCGCCCCACACTCATATCCCGGACTGCCCATCCCCGCCCATCTGTTCAAGTAACCCTTAGCACCATCACAGGTGTCAAAAGGATCTGTAGTTTCATCTGAAAGAACAGATAACATGTTGAATGTTTCAAATCCACTAACTATTCCAGTGCTATGCATACCCCCGTTTTCAACAGATACGCTCGCAGCCATAGGTCTAATTATTGAAGCAATTTTTGCCGAAACAGAACCCCCAGTTTCCGTACTATTTGATAATTGTAACAACCCCCCATCAAATTCACTTTCGACAATTTTCACACCCTTGGAACTTTTCATCCCATTACCAATCCATGTTGTCCAAGAGATATTACCATCCCGAATTGGGAAATATTCCCTACCGGGTTCGCCTACTAGTACAACAAACGAATCTATTCTAGGAGGTATTAGAATAATAATCTCAACCTCTTCATCTTCTTGTAAATCTAAAACAGTGCCATTTTGTACATACCCAGTACTTGGCTGTAAAATCAAATATGGGACAAGAATTCTCATTTCTTCATCTGCTTGAAAATATACAGTTTGGAAAATACCAGCAGTAAGGGGGTCAGGAGCGATGGTTAAATCACCCTCATCAGCAAAATTATCTCCATCATCACTTGCAAAACAACCAGACAAAGATGCTGATAAAAATACTAGAACTAGCAGCATTGCCTGATAAGGTCTCCCACCCGCCATGAATCCCCCAAACAAAATCTCAACCTCAATCCATCGGTCAAAAGTTCAAAAAAATTTTAATCTATTCTTTTCAATTAATTAACAAATAAAACCTTTTTTTACCTTTTTACGGCAAATAATTTCCATTTTTATGACATCATACAGTAAAATTAACATTTTTTACCGATTCTTTGATATACTTCCAGTAACAATAAATTATTGTTAATATGTCTACAACCATAGTTAGAATATATTGTAAAATTAAGAACGAACCTCCAAGAAACAAATATCTTTGGGCAAATATTGTAGTTATCGATGATACAGACGACATGTGCCCGGTTATCGAGGGTTAGAACTTTTGTCTGCAAAGATTTTACCCATGTATAAATAATACGGCTTATTACATGTATTGTGACCAATTCTAAACCTTCGAATTTTTGTTCTTCTTGTGAGAAGTCAGTTTCTACAAATCATTATCATGGGCCGGGTTTAGAAAGAATTGAATTGTGCAAATCTTGCTATGATCAGTACTTAGCTAAGGAAATGGTCCAATATTGGAAAGATCATATAGATGAGGAATATAGAAGGGTTGGCAAAAAATAATCTACCTATTTACAATATTATTCAATTTACATTTATCACATATGAATGAAGTTTTATCAGTCTCTAGTTTGCTTTTGAACTTAGTGATGTACAGCGATTTACAATTTTTACAGACCAGTGAGATATCTTCTAACTGTTGCTTGGTTAAGATATACGGAGTGTCGATAACATCTTCCTTAATACATTCAGAACAATACCATTTCTTCCTCTCTCTGTTGAGAAACATTTCTGCGGGCGTGTATGTTGAGTAACAACGATAACATTGCCAATCTTTATCAGGCCCCCACATAATACTCTTTATGCACCGGTGGTATTTTAGTACTGATATAGTGTATGTTATTTTGAAACCTAATTTTTTAAGACACACACTTAACCGTGGGATACAACAACTAGACTGTTATTTGATTGGGGTGGTAAAATTCGACAAAAAATTATTCTTCTATTTTTGTTAACAGCTCTTTGCATAACTGCAACATCTGTCTATGCTGAATCTGCAGATGGGGCTATAGACGAAACTGATAGTTTTAATTTTATAGGGTATTGTATACTTGGCTTGGCTTTGGTTGGGTGGACTTTCTTCGTTCTCTTACTAGGTGGAGCCATATTAAACGTAATTAAAAGGGCTAGAAAACCAATCACTCCTAAAAACCCAGTAAAGTGTAAATGATTATTCAGCCTCTTTATCAACAGTGGGGTAATTCTTAACATTAGATTTCCTTTTCAACAGTAAAACAATTAGGCCTAGAGAGGAAATACCAGTAAATAATCCAACGTAAAGCAGTAATTTCTCAGGTGTTAAACCACCATCTTGGTTTTCCAAATCTTCGCTATTTTCAACATTATTATCGTTCACACCAAATTGACTGCCGATGTTTGGCAGGCCAGGCTCAACGTGTTCTTCAGTATCAGCAGATAACTGTATAGTTCCGTTAAAAGTAACATTATCCGAGCGAATATTTTGGTAAGTATAATTTCCAACAGACCAATTCAAATCGAAAATTACCATAAACGTGTCCGAACAACTCGGATCAACCTTAGTATTATTTTCATCCCTTTCACAGTATGCTTTTAATTCACCGGAATCCCAATCATATGTGCCATTATACAGTCCATCCCCATCATGATCGTATACGACTCGGTGAGTTAAATTCGAAGAATTATCAATATTAAACCAAATTATAGAATCATTCTGTATTATGTTTGGGCTGTTTGGTGATAATTCATTCTCCTTAATTAGTACTGTAAACGAACTTGCTGTGTGACCTTGAACACAAGAAACCATAGTACTGCTAATGGTTGTGAGCAAAACAACCAATAAAACAAATTTCTTTTTCTGTGGCACAGACTGTAATGTAAGCCGCTCATAAATAAATAATCCCGATATACGGTTACTCAATCAATTCAAATAATACCGTACTTACACCGCGCCATGCGTAATCAAGGATTGATTAGAGACTCTAACGCTGCGGACCAAATCATCGTTTATGCGATTGTTGGACTTGTGACAATTAGTTTGATATCAATGGGTGCATATTTTGCCATATCTAACGGTAGTGACGATACTTCATCATCATCTTCTTTAGATGACTGGATTGACCCTGTTGTAGAAATAGAGGATGAAAATCACAGCCACACAGATTTGCTAGCCCATCGCCTAGCAACGAGTAATATGCAGTTAATCGATTACCATAATCTAAATTGTGATGGAAATGTAGCGCCGCCACCCGAACTGGACAATACTGCCGGACGTCCTTGTTACCCAGAATACAAGAATGTCGGACCAACCCCTGGTGATTCTTCCGAGATTGCAATTGAAGGAAATTTCATGGAAGATTGCGTGAAACATCCAGACGGAACAGGTGGCTGCTATGCTTATGTTTCATCTTATAACCAATTTGAAATTCTAGACATCTCAAAACCTAATAACATCACATTACTTTCTACTTATTACGCTGAAATCGGCCGTATGATTGACATCAAAGTAACCCCTGACAACAACTGGGTTCTAGTTAATCATGAATTAACCAACAGCGATTTAGACCCAATCCCTCAAGATGATGATGCAAATAGTGGAGCTAACCGATTAGATGTTATTTCCGTGTCTAACAAGAACGAACCCATCAAAGTAGCCGAATGGAATAATCCACCGGCCGGTTTCCACAACCAAGACTTACATGTTGATTGTGATTGGGATCCAGCAAACCCGGTGTGGGCGGTTGAAGATTGCCACTTGTTCTTATACGGTGCAGATCCTTACCCAGAAATGGTTGAAGGCGATTCTGGAACTTTTTACAAAGGAACGCAGGTTTTCTACGTGCCCTTAGGTTTAGAATCATGGATACCTACATCAACCGACGAAGAGCAGAATCAAAGTAGGCAAATTCTACGCTGGGGTGGATATTCACCAGAACCAGAAACTACTTGTGGGGGTTCTATATTTAATCACGATAATGTATTTCATATTCACCCAATTACTGGACAAAAACTTCTATACATTTCATACTGGGACGCAGGTCTTCGTATTGTTGACGTTTCAAACCCACCACCAGTTGCAGACCCTGAGGGGATATCTTGGCCGCAAGATTATGAAGTTGGAAGATGGCTTGGTTGCCCCAGTGCAGATGATGGTTGGTACGGGCCAAATGGAGGCGGCCACGCAAACATGACTCCTGAAGAATGGGGCGGCAGTAGTGGTGCGTTGAATGGTAATGGTTGGATTCATTATGCAGTACCTTACGAGCACTTATTATGCAACGGAGCAGCAGAATTTGACCCAGTCGAAACCTGGGATGATGAGTGCGGCACCGGCCCAGATGACCCAGTTTATGGAATTAATTGGCGTCACTTGACTCTAATCGCTCCAGAATACGGAACGAATACCAACCATACTGGTTATATCTGGACTATAGATACTACCGACCCCGCGAACCCATTCCTACTTAGCAAGTGGAAATTACCGGGCACAAGTATTCTACCAGACGGTACAGAACACGAACATCACTACATTCCTGGAGGGTATATTTACAGTCCACATAATGGTGACACCGGGACTAATGGGCATGTTTATTGGACACACTATCATGCAGGTAATTGGGTTACCGACCATAGTGACATTTGGAGTGACATAAAATGGGTAAACGATGTACCAGCACCCGAAATCGGCTTCCCTGCGATTGAGCAACTGGCTGAAACTAAAACCATGGGTTATTATTTACCAGCGGGACCAACTTGGATTGACGATCCTAAAGTAACACTTGGATATGATATGGCTGATTGTTGGGCATCTTGTATGATTCCATTTGACTGGGGGTTACAATATGATCCCCGAGGTTATCTGTTTATCTCTGAAATGGTGACCGGAGTATATGTAGTTCAAATGGATGAAGATGTTAATGAAAACTTCCTCTATCCTCCATTATACACAACAGATGAATAATTACTCTTCACTATATAATTCCCAATTTTTCTGTTGGGTATTACCATTATCAGGGTCCCTATTTTCTCTGATAATACTAATAGATAATCCAACTACGCCCATTGCGGAAATTAAAATTAACACTTTGATAAGGTCTAGTTCACTACTATCTGATTCAGATTTACTTTGTTCTTGCACTTCGTCTTCACACCCGGCACCAAAACAATCACCAATACCCGGTAAACCCTCCTCTATGTGTACATCAACTCCAACATAAATTGTATTTATCCACGAGTTGGTATAGTTATCATCAACTCGTCTTTCAACTTGGTAGTAATATGTTCCAGTTGAATTGTTCGCTGGGAATAAATGTTTGAATTCAACGGTACAATTTTCATCCAATGTCTCCGTTCCATTCTGATTTAACTCACAAGAATAGTTCATCCAATTAGAAAAAACATCATCAGTCTGGTTGAATAACCCATCTCCATTAATATCAACACTTACTCGCATAGTGACATTTTCCCCATCATCTTTCATCAGGAACCAAATTGTATCCCCTTCAAAGAAATCGGTTGATTCAGTCACGTTTCCAGGTATGGGGCCATCCTCAGTCAAAATTGATGCTAATGTACTTGGAGTATGTGCATTAGCAGTGAGTGGTAAATAAGACAACATTAGTAAAGTTATCATTGCCATTATTGTAAAAACACCTTTCCGCATTATTACCCCCAACACTCAATAACATAAAGTCAAAACGGAAGATGCGCTCGCACATTACACATGCGGACCAAAGAAACTCTACTATCTGCTTTTTTAGTCGTGTTATTCATTTCCAGTACAATGTATGTTTTTTCAGATTCTGATGATTCTATGAGAACAGAGCAGAACATCACATTTGACGACATTGATCCGCTTTTTCAATACGAAGGGCACGACCATAAGAATGCCTCTCAACACGCCTTTGGTTCAGGAAATATGGAGCTGC
>MDTD01123336.1_pt1 | contig 10923 bp, 11 predicted proteins | sample 811221 | NCBI WGS metagenome assembly MDTD01 (sample SAMN05326646, study PRJNA326480) | marine metagenome | isolation source: seawater | place: Pacific Ocean: South West | collected 2011
AATTTCATATATTTCATCTTTTGTGAGTTGATCTTCGAGTCTGACTGCTAACGATGCTTCTTGGACTTTTCGCTCAACGGTTTGTTCTGAACTTAAAACGAGGTTTTTTATCAACTGTTGTGTAATTGTTGAACCCCCTTGACTAATCCCTCCTGCATCGACGTTTTCAATTAGTGCTCTTCCTGTAGCTTTAAGGTCTATTCCTTGGTGCGCGTAAAAGTTTGCATCTTCTATCGCTAAAATTGCTTGCTGAACTTCAACCGGAATTTGATCTAGGAGAATCGGGGAACGGTTCTCATCGAAGAACGTCGCCATAAGTTCTCCGTTTCGGTCATAGACAAGAGACCGGGTTCCCGTACTTGCTAGACCTACTGGGCTATGCGACCACTCTCCCGAAGTTGCTATATCCCCAACGTGAGGGGCGCCCAAAATACCAACAATTCCAACAACGAATCCTGAGAGGACTAGCACAATAGCTAGTCGGAAGAGAGCGCTTATCTTTCGCATACATATTTAAAATTAGCGCTTCTAGAGTCTCGAAGGGGGTCACATGGTTGAGTTAATAGGCGACGTCTAGTTTCGTATGGTCCCATGTTGCTACACGTTGTGCTTTTATAACGACGGCGGTGCGTTTTGTAGACATTGATTCAGCAGCAGCATCAAGCATTTCCTCTGGGATCCCAGGATTATTTCTTTTCATAACACCTCGAGCGTAAAAATGGACGGTTTTAGGGTCGGAGTACAGTTCCGCAGTACCATTTATTTGAATCCCTCGAAGTTCTTCATACACAAGGCCGTCCTCTAAAAGGCAACTTATTCTTGGATCTCGTTCTAGATTCTTTATTTTTTGTGATTTCGTAAATGTCTCGAAGACAATGTCGCCATCAACAACATCAAACCACAAGGTAGAGAGATGGGGGGTTCCATCACGATTTATAGTTGCAACTTGAAGGCTCTTTTGCTCACCTATGAATTGGGCTTGTTCTTCTTCAGACATTCGGATTTGATCACGTCTACTAGGCATAACTCCAATCATAGATCTTTCTTTTCTATAGCTGCTAGATCTTAGTTTTTTGTTTCCTGTATGTAGTTTGCAGTTCCGAAATTGAAGGGCGGTATTCTAGAGCTATGGACGTCGACAATGTTCTCGAAATATTTCACGAGATTGCAGGTGAAATCCGTTCAGGCTTAGATGAGCTGGAAGATTGGGGATTATCTGGAGGGCACCCTGGCCAGTATGTTCACGATGTAGTTGCTGATGAAATAGCCATTCCTATCCTATGGGGCGCAGGATTAGGGATAGTGAGTGAAGAATCTGAAAGTCAGGGACTGGATCGTCCTGTAGTTGCGATCGTTGATCCAATTGATGGCTCTACCAACGCTTCTTTAGGGATTCCCTGGTACGCGACTAGTCTTTGCGCTGTTGATTCCGAGGGGTTGCTTGCATCCTTAGTTTGTAATCAGGCAACTGGAAATACCTACGTAGCGGCGAGAGGTTTGGGGGCTGAATTAGATGGTCAACCTATTAAGCCCTCTCGAAAAGACAAAGTGAGGGACTCTATACTGGTATTCAATGGGCTTCCGCATAGCTATTTTGGGTGGAAGCAGTACCGCGCTTTGGGGTCAGCCGCACTTGACCTTTGTAGCGTTGCTGATGGAACTTTTGATGGTTTTGCTGACTTTAGTTCTGGGTTAGCGCTTTGGGATTATGCTGGTGCGGCTCTTGTCTGTTCTGAATCTGGGGTTGTTATAAGTAAAACAGACGGGACAAAACTAGACTTTGGAAATCTTTTGAAGTCACCATCCTCAAGGATTAGGCTCTTGGCAGCAGGAACCCCACCCCTTCATGAAAATTTAATCGATAGCGTTGACGTTTAAATTCTGTCCAGTTTATGGATACTATGAGACCCTTAGGGCGCATAGCTCAGTTGGCTAGAGCATCTCGTTTACACCGAGAGGGTCGGGGGTTCAAGTCCCTCTGCGCCCACCATTAGGATAAGTCAGGTGGCTAAGTTAAACTATGCCGTTTCCTTGCAATATTTGGTCAGAGTGATTCAGCGAACCCTTTGATATCTCGTTGGGTAGCCCTATATACGTCTGGCATAGCATCTAAGAACAGGCAATCTCCGGCATGGCAGGTTCCATTGACGGTTCTGCTTACCGCACTAACTCCCGCCCTTACGAGCTTTCGGTAAAAGACGAGGCCTTCATCTCGAAGAGGGTCAAGCTCATTGACTGAAATTACAAATGGTGGAAGCCCTTCAAGGTCGCTTATTTCAGCATGGTATGGCCAAGCCAACGGGTTTGTAGCATTGCTTCCATCCGGGTCGTATGGAACCGAGATCGTAGCCATCTGCTGCCCGACATTCAACAAATAGTTATCATTCTCGACGAGTGATAAGAGTTCTTCTGGCGGGTCATGGTAGAGATTCGATATATATGGACATTGCGAGTACACGCCTGCGATCCCGTCAAGCCACCCTTCTTCTTTAGCCTTTAACGCAGTCGCTATAGATAGGTTGCCGCCGCCTGACTCGCCTGATATGACGACTTTGGAAATGCCGAGCTGTTCCGAATTAGCTATCGTCCACTGTGCAGCTGCTGCACAATCATTCAATCCTGCGGGGAACGGGTGAGCACCCAGAACTCCCGCTCCATTTCGGAATTCTACGCCGACGACGACCAACCCAGTAGCCGCAAGTTCATTACGCCATCTCTGATATCCGACGTTTGAAGCTTGCAGCATCACCATCCCTCCGCCATGGGTATGGACGACTCCAGGAACAGGCCCTTCAACATCTGTCGGTCTGTGAATGTACAGATTAATGTCGTTACCGTCGACACCCTTGATCACTTCTGTATACGATGCGACATTTTCCGCTTGGGGTGTTGCGCCGGTAAGCGCTGCACCAAGTTCATTGAACCCAGCTTCAGATTCAAGACAGAAAGCGAGAATTTCTTCTAACGATGATGACCTGTTTACTGGTGCCTGTTCTGGGGCAACATCAAGCCCTATCTGGCCCATGGCCACGATCATACGTGGATCTGCTCTTGGGTCATCTTTAATATCCATGTTGGGGTTACCTAATCGCCCCGGAAGACTCTGACTCATCTCACTCCTCTTGTTACTTAGATACGGGAAATAGTAGCAACCGGTATACGCAAATTGAAATTAACTGAGAGATACCTAGAGAAGTTCGAGACAATTCAAATCTTCAATTGCCGCGACATTGCGTTTCACCATTTCTGTCATCCAAGCATTACCCCGATCATTCGTTTGATCCATTGATCCTGCAACCAGAGTAGCGAAGCACCATTGATATAGAACCGCTACCCTATAATCCTCCCACGCTTCGTCAAATGAATATCCTGAGACTCCCTGTGCTTGCAAGGAGTCGAGATATCGCTGGATGAGTTCTTTCTCATGAGCACGACGTTCCTCGATTTTTGTGCTTTGGGCAAGCAAAAACGCAATCTCCACAGGCCCTCGCCCTCTTACAGGGCCTTGCCAATCAATGAATGTCATTTTGTGATGGTGCGGCTCTTTCCCAAAGAACAAATTGTCAAGACGAAAGTCACCGTGCAGCACAGTTACTGGTTCTTTGTCCAAGTGCTTTTGCAATTCGGGGAGGGCCTTAAAATAGTCTTCCTTGATGTCGCGTATCCATTGCGGCATGTGTTCATCAAAATTCTGGGCAGCTTGTTCCCAACTCGCTTGAGATCCTTCAAGCATGTTGGTGGCATTCCATGAATTTGAAAAGCGAGGCATCCAATCAAATTCGTCAGAGTTAACTTCTCCCCAAAATGTTCCATGTAGTTTCGCTAATTCTTCTAAAGCGAGTCCGGACTCTTCGAATGTTGCCCCTTCAACTTGGTCTCCTACGCGGTAATCAGAAAGATCTTCAAGAACAATAACGAAGTCAACATCTCCTTCAATGTCTGCAAGATGCACTTTGGGGCTGGCAGCGGGGCTTTTAGGGACGATCTCTTGATAGCTTCGAACTTCGCGTTGATAAACCTTAAAATTAATTGCTATATCGCGATTCACTTCGTTTAGCGTAGGGAATTTAGCCACCAAGGTTGCCGGAGCACCTTCATGATTGCCGCTGTATGTGAGTGAAAGAAGAGAGAGTTCACTTAGCATCCCAGCTCCTTCTCCGAGCTGTCTTCCTGCCACTTTGGAAACTTCAGCTGTTGCTGGAAGTGAACCGCTATTACGCAAAACTTCTGTCATCCATTGGGGTGTAATTTCTTTCGGTGATTTTGGTAGAGGCCTCATTCGCTCCCTTTCACTATTCGGCCCATTAAAGTGCACAAATTCTTGAATAGCAAAATCTTGTTTTAGCACACCCTTTAACATTGCAGCGGAGTTCCGATATCGTTAAAGGAATAATTCTATGAGTACATAGGGGGTTTTATGGAACTGAAATTGAGTGGATTGCGAGCTATTGTCCCAGCATCAACAAAAGGCATCATGCGGCGAGTCGTTGAGCAATTGGTCGACGAGGGCTGCAATGTTGCGATATGTTCTCGGTCGGAGGACTCAGTAGCCAGAGCCTTACGTGAGCTCTCTGGCGGCCGCGGAGAAGCAATAGGTCGTGCCTGTGATGTCCTAGACAAAGACGACTATGAGTCTTGGATAGAGGAAATGGTCGAGCAAATGGGAGGCGTCGATATTTTTATTCCAGGTGTTAGCGCCGGCGGTGGGGCAGACAGCGAGCGGAATTGGTGGAAAAATTTTGAAGTAGATGTGCTCTCGACAGTACGCGGCTGCGAAGTGGTAATTCCACACATGCAAAAGGGCGGCGGGGGTGCTATTACTTTCATAACAACGACTGCTGCCGTAGAAACCTTCGGTGGCCCTCAAGCATATAACGCTATGAAAGGCTCCTTACTGGTCTATGCAAAGCAACTTTCTCAAGATGTAGGGAAAGATAGAATCCGTGTCAATTGTGTTTCTCCGGGGCCTATCTATTTCGAGGGCGGTTCATGGGAGATGCTTAAAGACACAATGGGGAAATGGTTCTCAAAAATAGAACGAGATCATCCCGAAGGGCGTCTTGGCACTCCTGAGGAAGTCGCTAATTGTATTGTGTTTATTTCTAGTCCTGCAGCGAGCTGGGTATCTGGCACTAACCTGATGGTCGATGGCGGATTTACGAAACGCGTCCAATTCTGATCGGGAAGACCTATGGATATTATCCGAAAGCAGACCGTCAAACGGAGCGACCCAGAGAAGCATCCCGGGGGTACTCCTTTAGCGAAATCTCCTCGAATGGATCTCGGGACAGAGGTTATTCCGAAGGAGCGGTACACCTCCGAAGAATTCATGGAACTCGAATGGGAGAAAATTTGGACTAAAACTTGGCTGTTGGGTTGCCGTGAAGATCAAATTCCAGAACCAGGTGATTTCATCTGTACGAACATCGGGAGAGAATCAGTCCTTATTGTTCGACAAAAAAATAACGAAATTAAGGCATTCCATAATGTTTGTATGCATCGCGGTAATCGCTTAGCCGATGAAGGTCTATGGCACGCTGAAAGTTTCGTGTGTGGTTATCACGGCTGGGAGTATGACTCTGACGGAACTTTCGTTGATATTCCTGATTTAAATACCTTCCAGCAGGGGAAACCTCCTTGTGGAGGGCTGGCTGAACTTCCTTGTGATACTTGGGTAAGTTTTGTCTGGTTTAGCCTTAATACGGAAGTAGAGCCCTTGGAAGAGTACGTTAGCGACCTAGCTGGGCATTTCGAACCGTATCATTTCGAGCGTATGGCAATGACCCGTTGGGTTACTGCTGAGTGGAATTGTAATTGGAAAGCTGCTGTAGATGCGTTCGCTGAGGCCTACCACACTGCTACCACACACCCGCAATTGAAATGGTACTTGGACGACTTCGACATCCAAATTGACTTGTATGACAAACACAGTCGATATCTCATCGCATTCGGACTACTGAGCCCACGCGTTGAATCAGTTGGAGAAATTCCTCCTCCTTTGAAGTTCTTGTTGTCAGATGCTGGGATTGATCCCGCCTCGTATGAAGGACCAGTGAATGGGATCAGAGAAACAGTGCAAAAGCATAAACGCGCAACACAGAAAGAACAGGGGAAAGATTTTTCAGAACTGCACGATGACCAACTAACCGACGACTATAACTACTTGGTGTTCCCCGGCGTTACGTTCAATACTCATTCCGATGACTTGATGTTGTACCGGCATCGACCGCATCCTAATGACCCAAATAAGTGCTTGTTCGATGTTTGGATGTTTGAGCTAATTCCCGAAGGTGAAGAATGGCCGGAACTACCTAAACACGATTTCCGGCCCGAAGGAAGCACAAGGTCTCTCGGTTTGGTCATCGACCAGGATGCAGCCAACCTATCCTCTGTTCAAGCAGGAATGAATAGCTCTGCCTATCCCGGACTTTGGCTCTCAGAGCAAGAAATTCGGCTTCGCCATTTTCACAAGACAATAACTGACTTTATTGAAAACTGACGGAACATCTTCATCTGCAGCTCTGGAGTTAAAAGTATGTTAAAGATGCTTGATTCTATGATGCACGCCGAAGTGGTTGATATTTACGGTAAGTCATGATTCTCCATATCCATTCCGCCGGGCCAAAACGAAAATAAGTCAGCCAATACTTTGACCACATAAGTTGGATACTCCACACACAAAGAATAAAGAGAGCAACACCACCCCGCCCCAAATCACCTTTATCAAAAATAGCTGAAAGAACCACTACGCCGAAAACCGTCTGAGTTATGTAGTTAGTAAAGGCCATTTGCCCAACCGAACGGACTCGATCATGTCTCGGAGTTGACGTTCTACTATCCCATAGAGAAATAATCGACAGGAACGCTAAAGCTAGTGGGATCGTGGCAACTGTATTCGGCAACTGCCCTATAATCGCAACTTCAGGGTCATAGTTGGCTAGTGCCTGCCAAAGCACTCCAGCAGTTGCCAATGGAAGCCCTACCCCTAACCCCCACCGAATTGTTTTCAGGTAAAGCGCTCGTTCACTTTTCCCAGAAATAAATCCGGACCGGTAGAGAGCCACTCCGATCAACATGCACCCTAACGCTCGGCAAACTGTGTCACCTAGGAACCAGAAACCAACTTCATCACCCATGGGTGCGTCCCCACTCCAAAAACTACCGAGTTCAGTTTCTCCGCTATTAACAAGATCTTGCGTGATTACGGCATGCAAGATTGTTAGCACGAAAAACCCTATGCCCCAGCTGAAGAGGACTCTGGGCGTTCTTTTTCGGAATAAGAGGACGACAGGAGCACAACAAGCGTAGAGAGTGAGAATATCACCTTCCCAAAGCAATACGTGCAACGACCCAAAACCAAACAATAAAAGGTTCCTCCATAGACTTAAGAGAACTGGTTTTCTTCCTTTCTCAACTGCCCGGTCGGCAAAAAGAACAATCCCGGCTCCAAATAACATGGAGAAAAGCGCCATTGTTTTCTGATCAACAAAGATTTCTCCAGCGATACCAACAATCCAGTCGAATAGGTTATTTGAACCACCAGCGTCAAGATTCTGGTACGCAGAATCTGATATACCAAAATTGACGGCGTTCATCACAAGTATCCCCAAAGTCGCGATACCCCGAACCGTATCTAGATTCGTTATGCGTTCATTTTGTTTCGTGGCTCCGGACCTCGTGTGCTGCATTATGCCTCTTTCGCAAGATCTTGGACAATTTGTGCATTCGGAAGTGAAGATAAGGCATGAGGTGGAACATAAATTTTTCTATTTCGTGATCCGCCTCCGACAATGACTTTCCCGCAACTCATAACCCGACTGTCTATCCACAACGGTAGGTCATGGGGAAGGCCGAATGGGGTCACGCCACCTAGAGTCATACCTGTGATTTCAGTTGCTTCTTCAGGTGAAGCAAATGATGCCTTCTTAGTTCCTAATTTTTTTCTAACGGACTTGTTGACGTCAATTCGGGTTGTGGCAAGAACTACACACATTGCATATATTCGTGGTTCTCCTTTACCTACCACCATGATGGCGTTCGCAGATTCCTCTGGCTTGTAGCCGTAATGCTCGCAGAACGCAGTCGTATCAGCAAGATCAGGGTCGCACTCTATGATCTCATAGTGCACATTGGTGAGATTGAGTGCTTCAAGAACTAGATCGGTCATCTTTTAATTGGTTTCCTTTCTCCAACCATGAGAGATTTCGGGAAAGCGTGGATCTCAGCCCCATGGTATAACGTCACTTGTTTCAACTAACCAATTGAACATATCATTTCGAAGCTGTTTTACTACCTGGCTTTAATCTAATAAAATTTTTCTTCTATCCATGAAGATATCGCTTGAAGGTTGCCCTTACCGATAAATGACATCGAGCCTATATCTTCGCGCTCCAAGCCAGAGACGACAACAATATCCTCGTTTGCCTTACTTTCTCCCCAACTTTCTTTCAATAGTTTCCACACAGAATTGGCGTCAAAATCCCCAAGATCATAATCAGTGATTACTGCGTACGGGCTGGGGACTTTTTCGATTGATTCGGTGATCTGCTCGAGAGTCTCGGCCGTTTCAACTTCAAGCGTTGGAAATGTATGTGAAACCCATGTGAGGAACGTTTCCCTTACTAGCTCATCATCGTCGATCACAAGGAGTGTCCGCATTTCATTATTCTTGTGCCTAACATGCTGATACGGCTCTATGTGGTCACCGCACCATGCCTTTAGGCCATCAAGGTCTCCTTTAGGAACGAACTGGATATCGATCCCTTCCGGAAGTTCCCCAGCAGATAATTCCCCGCTTGTTAGAAGGAACTGATCCATGTCAAATCCATATTCTTCGAGCTTGCCTGCAAAAACAAAACCGTCATCGGGATCTGGCATAGCCCAATCGGAAATGACGACGTGGATAGGTTGGTTCTGAAGAATTTCTATAGCTTCGTCAACCCCAGACGCTAAAAGGACTTCATTATCTGGGAAATAAGTCTTGATCCATAGTTCAGAGATCTTACGCACGCCGGGATCATCATCGACAATAAGAATTATGTTTCGTTTCATTAGTCTGCCGAAGAGTATGAAGCGAGGAGTTCTTTCATTTCTTTGATTGCCCCATGTATCATTTCTGCTTTGCCAGCATCCAAAGTGATAGGGCTCCCCTCTTCATGCGATACTTCCCACAACATTGCTATTGCAGCAGTGTGTGATGTCAATTTATGTATGATTTGTTGCTTACTTCTAGGCATATCCACAGTGCAAGTTCTCTCTTTCTCGTAATCTACAACTTTAAAGTTATGTGACTCTAGGACTTAAGTCCCTTCTCCTGAGTTGGTTCTGGTTCTTTTGTCTCGACTATATAGAGTTGTCTTTAATATCTTCTAGAAGAGCAGTTATGTAGGTTTGATCGGGGTTTTCCTCATCGACTTTTGGCGTTTTATAGAATCGAATCCACCAGCGTTGAGAGTTTCCAGACGCGATTTCTTCTCGAGCTATAGTTTGTATGCGGCGCCATAAGGCAACGGCAGCTATAAGCAAAAGAGCAACTACAAACCCGATAAGTGTCCAGCCCCAGATAGCCACCTCAGTCAATACTCCCTTACTTTCATTTCCTTGCTTAACAGGCTCTACCAGCAGTATTTCTCGTCAAGCCAATACTTACATATTTTAAGCTTACGTACTGGAAGTTTCCAAGCCGCTTGCAGGAGCATGGGTCTGAACTGGGGCTTTAGGCAACTTGGTAGCTGGTAAGTCTCTAGATACAATATAAATATGAGTCAAATAGGAGATAGAGCAGTTAACGAGGATGTGCAAACAGCTCGGCCATTAGATTCTTCTTGGCGCTACACGGAGCTCTGGCCAAAGGCTAAGCGTAAAGCGAGAGGCCTTAGCTTCACAAGAATGTTTGTTCTGCCTGTTATTTTTGGGGTCTTTGCGATAGTTGCAGTGATGCTTGTTATTTGGGCTATAGACATCTTGGTATAAACAACTAGGCGTTGAACTTTCTGATATCGCCTAGCCAGGGACCGTTTGGAGCCTTTAGCTTACCCTCGCAGCGGGCTAATCCGCTTTCTATGTTTCAGTGTCCATTGCTTCGAGGCTTGTTTAACTAGACGGGTCTTTTTATAGACTGGCTTTATGGCTCAAAATCCTGAACTTGATCACCTCATATCAGCAATGTCTAGATACGTAATAGACCTGCCGCGCGCGATCGCTATTCACCTTCCAAGGATTAAGGATGGGGAAGTTTACGACATTGAGTTCATCTGGGGCAACAAGAGTTTTCAATCATGGAGGGAAAACCCGCTCAAAGAAGGTGATTTGGGTTCAGTTACTAGAAGAAAATTTGATGAGCTGTTGCCCCACTTAAATAAAGCTTGGTTTGATGGGCAGGCGATTCAATTCTTTGTAAGTTCTCACGAATCAAAAGCACATGATATTGAAATCGAAACTATCTGGTCCAAAGCCGAAGATGTAATTGTTGAGTGGGGAGATGAGATAAGCTCTAAAATTCAACATGGCTCTGCAATTGAAGCTGAACGACATCAGAGACTTATGGATGCTGTTGAAGCAGAACGTGATTCCTTCGTGCAGGAAATACACGACAATGTCCTACAAGATCTTCACATTCTAACGATGAATATGGCATCGAAATTAAATCCTAGTTTGGATAAAGATCAACTCTTGTCTGAATCATGGAACCTTCAACTAGCTTTGCAAAAAATTCAGAAGGATCTTCGATCTCTACTTACCCAAGAACAGCAACGGACCGCGTTATTATCTGTAAGACTTTTATCACTTGGGCAAATATATTCTAACGAGACTTTCACTACGAGCGTAACGATCGAACCCGATGCAAATATTGACACCTTGGGAACTGATATTCAGAATGAACTGTTCTATGTTTGCAAGGAAGCGGTCTCCAATGCATTGAAG
>MDTD01138398.1_pt1 | contig 10923 bp, 6 predicted proteins | sample 811221 | NCBI WGS metagenome assembly MDTD01 (sample SAMN05326646, study PRJNA326480) | marine metagenome | isolation source: seawater | place: Pacific Ocean: South West | collected 2011
TTCATATGAGTTCTACGCGCAGGATCATAATTGGAATCAACATAAGTTAGAAATTCCAATAGATAATATTAATCAGTTGATCATAGGAATCTATGCCGATTCAACAGTTCAATACAGGGGTTTAGAAATCGATAATTTAAAATTAGTTTCACAACCATTATTACAGGAATCTAACAGCATTGTAGAAAGTTTACCTCAAGAATTTAAAATTAATAGAATCGCACCAAACCCTTTTAATCCGTCAACACTAATTACTTATCAAATTCCAGAAAATGGTGAAATTAAAATAGAAGTATTGAATGTTTCAGGACAAAAAATTGAAAATATTTATTCTGGATATAAAAAAGCTGGTAAACATGAAGTAAAATGGTATTCAAAAAATTTAAGTAGTGGTTTTTACCTTGTTAAAATCCATTTAAATGAAAGAATTAGCAAAACTGAAAAAGTGATGTTGCTAAAATAATAAAAATAAAATTAAGGTAGCCAAATGAAAAATATTATAATCATATTCGCATCAGTATCCATTTTATTGGCAAGTACAAATCTAGTACCTTTTTCTCAGAAAGGATTTGACAGAAATGTAACTGCCCATTATAGTAGAGGAGTATTCCTTATTGTGGTTCCTCAAAATGACTTAATAGATAGAATGTCTAATGATCCTTCTGGAAACTTTGTTTTTTTTAAAAAAACACAAGGTTTTGATGTTGATATTATCTCAATTGAAGGTATGAATCTTGATGCAAATGGATTACGTGAAATTATTTTTCAGTACAAAAATGACAATCCACTTTTGGAATATGTATTACTTGTGGGAGATGTTAATTCTAATTATTCAATACCTACATTCACAATACCATCGATAAATGAAGAAGATATTGATGTAACTGACTATAAATACACATTTTTTGTTGATAATGAAAATGACGAGTCCTATGATGCATTTCATCCTGATATATTTGTAGGTAGATGGAGCATACAAACAAATTCAGATTTATCTAATCTAATTGCACGGAGCATAAAATATGTTACCCTTGAATATGTTAAGAATACACCATTCATAAATTATCTTGATAGATCGTTACTGGTCGCTGGAAGTTATGCTACTTATGATGGTAATTCTGTTCCCCCAAGCCAATGGCCAGTTACGCCTGTTTGGACATCAATATGGTTATACGAGGAATTAGAAAAGTACGGCTATACACATATAGACACTGCATTTTACCATGCAAATAATTATGAAAATGGTGAAAGTAATCCTATGGTAGCTAATTCATGGAATAATGGTGTAGGTATAATTAATTATAGAGGTTGGGGAGATGCAAATGGTTGGCATAAGCCATATTTTCATAGGGAGAATGTAAATAATTTAACCAATGGTTGGATGCTTCCAATTGTGATGAGTTTTGTTTGTAATACAGGTGATTTTGGCAATAATTATGCTGGTAGTGGCTTAGATAAATGTTTTGGTGAGGCGATGGTAACATATGGTTCTTTGAATTTTCCGAAAGGTGCAGCTGCTATGGTTGGCCCATCTGATTTAGATACAGATACTCGTTTTAATAATGTGATTTGCGGTGCAATGTGGGATGCACTTTTGGAAGATGGGGTTCATGAGTTGGCCCCTGCACTTCATATGGGAAAACAGTCTCTTATCACTGAATTTCCTGACCAATTATCCCAATTAGATGCAAATGGAAAGCCTGGAGTAGTATACTTTTATCATCATGTGTATAGTGTACTTGGTGATCCCAGCATACCTGTTTGGCTAGGGGTACCAGATGAAATGTCTGTAAATATTGAGAATGGTGCTGAGTTAAATAATTCACATCTAACTATTAATGTTACCGATCCCAATGGTAGTCCTTTAGATTTAGTAGTTGGTGCATTGATGTATGGGGAAGAACTGATTGGAAAGGGACTTTCAAATGAAAATGGTAATTTAAATATTGATTTTACAGATTTACCAATAGGATCTCAATTAGAACTTTATTTAAATAAGTCGCAATATTATCAACAAAAAATAGATTTAAATTATACTTCTGATAATGGTGATGAATTTAATCCTGAAGTCTTTACTTACTTTGATATTTTAGCATCAACTAGCGAAGGTATGAATCATGTTACTCCTGGAAATTCATTAGAATTGTCATTGAATATAGCTAATCCAACTCCATTGAATTATAGTGATATTCTAATTGAAATTGTATCTTACTCAGATGGAATTGAAAATGGCATAGTAAATTCATTAACAATCAGTGTAAACGAGTTTGAAACTATTGAAACAGGTCAAATATTAATTGGCGATATAAGTTCCTTTATACCTATTGGCACTAAATTATATATAGATGTTAAAGTTTTATATAATGGAGCAATCGTTCAAACAAAAAGATTAAATTTAACTGTTCCTGCGCTAAGTGAAAGTGATCCATCCCCACCTGATGACTATGGTTATTGGGCTTATGATAATTGGGATACAGAATATTCTGAAGTACCAATGTATGATTGGATAGAAATTAGTCCTACAAATGGTGGCGATGGTATAGATTTACAACTAGCTGATGATACACGTACTAGAATTCCAATAGGGTTTGACTTTATTTATTATGGCAATACATATGATGAAATTACAATCTGTTCAAATGGTTGGGCAAGTTTTGAACCAACTTCATTATCCCATTTTTGGAATTTTTCAATTCCAATGCCTATGGGTCCAACAGCAATGTTGGCCCCATTTTTTGATGATTTAGACGATAATATCGGGACAGAGCCTTTTCATGTTCTATCATATTTAGATGAAGATGGTGGAAAATTTATAGTTCAATGGGAAAATTTAGCAAATGGGGAGAATGATGAATATTGTCCAGACGATTGTGATCGAGAAACTTTTCAAATGATCTTATATAAACCTGAAATGTATCCAACAACAACTGGTGATGGGGAAATTCTATTTCAGTATAAAGAAGTACATGATATTGATCAAAATGGAAATTATTCAACTATTGGGATTGAGTCTCCAGATCAAAATACAGGAATACAGTATGGGTTTAATAATATGCCAGGGCCCGGTGCTTCATTAATTCAAAACAATATGGCTATTAAATTTACAACAGATGCACCAATTGGTTTTTTATCAAATTCAAAACTTGACGAGGTTCCTATTTCATTTAATTTAATGTCTGCATATCCTAATCCGTTTAATTCTAAGGTAACAATTCCATTTGAATTAAATAAAACAGATATGATTGGTATTAAAATTTATGATATCAAAGGAAGAATTTTAGAGACATTTAATCAGAAAATATATAATATAGGATTAAATAGCATAGATTGGGATGCAGAAAATTTACCTAGTGGCCTTTATTTTGTTGAGTTAATAAATTCAGATGATTATAGACTGCATACAAAAATTGCATTAATTAAATAATATTAACCATTACTTATTATAATAAATTTAGCACTCTATTTGGAGGACGACCAATAACAGCGTTATTTTCATTCACTATAATAGGTCTTTCGATTATTTCAGGATACTTAATCATATATTGAAATAATTCTTCTTCACTTAAATTTTCTATTTTTAGATTCAATTTTTTCAGATTATTTGATCTAACAAAAGCTTTTGCTTTTAGATTTAATTTTAGTGAAATACTTTTTAATTCATCAATTGTTATGGAAGTTTTCATGTATAGAATCACGTTGTATTCTATATTATTTTTTTTGAGTATCTTAACTGATTCTCTACTTTTACTTCAATTGGGATTATGATAGATAGTTAATTTTTTCATAACAATTTTAATATGCTTTTTTTGATGGATTTGGACTAACTTTAGCTGAACACTCATCCCACAAATAACACCAATTACATAATATTGATTCTTTTGGATATAAGTTTTCAATATTACTAGATAAGTTTATTATTTGTTTAACTCTTTTTGAAAGCATATTTTTAAACTTACTTATTTCTTCTTGGGTGTGGGTTATAGTCATTTCAACTCCATTTCTTAAAAAATGCCAGGTTAGAGCTATTTTTTCTACAGGCCCAAAATTTTGTTCTACAGCGATTTGGTATAAAGCAAGTTGTAGATCACGTTTAGCCATATTTTGAGTCATCGCTCGTTTTCCTGATTTATAGTCATGTATTACCCAAGATCCCTTTTTCGGTTGGTCTAATCTATCAATTATACCTTTAAATTGATAGTTATTTATTTGAAAATCTAAAGTAAGTTCTGTTGCATATACTTTTTGGTCAAATATTGGACCATATCTATGATAATAATTTGATAGACATCTTTTGCCAGTTGCATAAAAGTGATTACTTTCTAAACTATGGTCTACAATATATATTTTATCATGCCATTTATCTTGCCAAGTATTATCATAGATTTTACATAATTTATCAAAAGTTATGTAAGGTTTGAGCATATTTTCTTTTTTATATAGCCATTCTAAAGTTTCATGGACACACTTTCCCATGAATGCTTCTATACTCTCATCTTTTTTTCGTTTTCCATCTAGATAAATGATTCTAAATTGTTCTCGACATGTTTGAAAAGTTGAGATCTGAGAGTATGAAAAAATAGAAAATCTTGGATCTATAAATGATAGTTGTTTCTTTTTATTCAAATTTAATTTATCTCTCTATATAGCCTATAATTACCAAACATACCCTCATCTATAAAAATAAATTGTTTACCTGAATTATAATGCCACGTTTCAAATATATACCCTTGATTATTCTGATTGGTAATTTCAATATGTTCTGGTGGACCATATATAATATATGTTCTTCCTCGATCTGATTGCCATCCAGGTCCTATCTCGGAAAAATTTAACGAAACATAGTCAACTCGACTGAAAAATTCATCCATCACTTCATTTTTTTGTGTATCTGGTGTTGGATCCATTAATTTCCAATAGTTTTTTATATATTCAACTTTTTCACTTTTTGAAAAGTCCTTTAGTTTTTGAATATCCGAAGAAGATAATATATAGGACATAATTTGTATGGTATTATTTATGTCTTTCCAATATAATGAATTATTCTTAAATAGATTTAATTTCAAATTTTCAGATATATTTTTATAATTTAGATTAATATCTAATTCATCAACCCAATATTCAGATACTTCAATATCATGATCAAAAATATCTGGTGTTGTTTTTACTTCAATTGAATCAATTAAAACTACTTCATTTTTATTAATAACTTTTATGTATAAGAGAGAATCTTTGTTAAAGCTTAAAAAATTATGAGAAATTTTTAATTTAATCCTTTCAGTTTTTTCAGAAATGTATTCACCACTAAATTCTTCTTTTCTATGAGAGTCAGAAATTAGTAGTACTGATAAAAATTCTTCGGAATAATCTTTTAATTTTAATTTTTTTTGCCATCTATATTTACTTACCAAATCTTCAATTAAAATTGAAAACATATACTTATTTGGAACTAACTCAAAAAAATGTTCTGTTGATATAGATTTTGCTTCAGCTCTAGTTTCATCGAAATATTCTACATTCTTTTTTTCTTTCCAAGAGTAATATTCAATTTGTTTTTTTGTAGAGTCAAGTACTGAAATAGATATTTGATAATTAGCTTCAAAATTATTTTTTGTTTTCTGAAATACAAAAAGAGAGTTGGGTAAATTTAAAAGTACATTCACACCAAATTTACCTTCTTTACTAATTTTTGGTATTGCTTTATATTCAATCTTTTTTTGATAGTTTTTACGTTGAATTTGGTTATTACTAGCGCAATTCAACACAAACAGTAATAATGAGATAATATAAATTAAATTATGCGTCATTTAGTTCTTTTTATTTATCGATTTTTAGTCATTTTATGTTGCAAATTAAGAATATTTACTTTTAGAGAATCAATTAATTTTTTTTATTTGAGAACAACTTTTATTCTCCATAATTAAATACATATTTTCCTTTTTTTATATAAAGCTATGAATATTTATTTTTTAACATAATATTTTTCAGGTAGATAGCTATCACTTTTTCTACCTGGATCAGTGTGTATACTAACATCTACAACTTTACCCGTATTATCAAATTCGAAAATCCATGGCTCACACCATCCGATTTCAGTTTTTAAAACATCCTCCTGTGAAATAGATAGTAATTGCATAACTATGGATCTAATACTATTTCCATGAGCAGAAATTATAATATTTATATTCTCGGACAGCTCAGGGAAAATTACTCCTTTAAAATAAGGTAAAGTTCTTTCAAGTGTCATTTTTAAAGACTCACCACCGGGAGGTGGTATATCATAACTTCTTCTCCATATTTGAACTTGATTTTTACCATATTTTTCTGCCGCCTCAAATTTATTTTGACTTACTAAGCTTCCATAATCTCTCTCATTTAAGGCTTCATTTTTAGTTATGGATATACTTATTTCTAATTTGTTTAAAATAAGATTTAATGTTTTTTGCGCTCTCTTTAAATTTGAGGTATATGCTTTATCAATTGTAATATTTTTTAATAGATTTGCTGATGCAATGGCCTCATCTATACCTTTTTGTGTTAAATCAACATCTTTCCATCCAGTAAAACGATTTTCCTTATTATAGACTGACTGTCCATGCCTAATTAATATTAATCTACCATACATTGAAATTAATCTCCTTTTTAAATACATAATTTTAGATCATATTTATATTTTATTCCACCTTTAGTATGAAAAAAGTTCGCATAAAGATGTCATTGTATCAATATTTAATTATGATACATAATCTTTAATTTTAAAAATAATTTTTTTCACTTATGTTACTAGTTAGTTAATTACCTTATTTTAGTAATGTCATTATTTTTTTTATTGAGCCATTTGAATTAGAATTTAGTTCATATATATATAGGCCGCTTGGAATATTCAGTTCATTTTCATCGTTAATGTTCCAACGAATTTTATGGGTACCTGCCTTTTGTAAACCTTCAAATAGTTGAGTAATATGTTTACCATTTAAATCATATATATTTAAACTTATCCATTGTGGCTTATTTAATGAAAATTTAATTTCAGTTGATGGATTAAAAGGATTAGGATAATTCTGATTTAAATAAAAATTATCATCCTTTATGATACCAATAGACTCTGAGTTAAATGATATTTGAAATTGATATACAGTAGATATTACTTGATCAAATTCGTCAGATACGATGACATTCCAATTATAATTTTTATCACTCCCTAACTCAAGATTTAAAAAATCAGAGTTTAGATTGACATTAATTAAGGTGTCGTTTAAAATAAATGTATTGTATTGGGCATTTGTACTATCTGTTTCCCATATATTTATTGAGTAGTTTAAATTATCATTATCCAAATCTACAGATTCGGACCAAGTGAATGTAATAAAATCATTTTCATAATCTTCTACATAAATAATTTCGAAATTTGTTGGTGATATAAGAGAAGGCTCTGATGGTAAATAATTATTAACATTGATGAAGGATGTATTTGAGCCAATTGCTCCTTCGTTGTCAGTAACAACGAGCGTTATAGTATATTCACCCAAAGCAGTAAGTTGATGTGTTAATAATGCACTACTTCCAATTAATTCCTCACCATTTAAAAACCAATTGGTAGCTGTAATTGTTCCATCTGTATCATAGGAGTCCCCACTATCTAGTGTAAAAGTAGTATTTCTATATGTATTTATTTGATTTTCGCTAATGTTAGCTATTGGAGGATTATTTATTTCTTCATTAATTAGCGTCAATGCTGTTATTTCAGCATAAAGTTCAGAAAATGTACCAGATCCATTGGCAAATGTTATAAGATCAGCTTGGTACTCCATCATTGTTGATGTTCTGTATATTTTTATGGTTATAGGATTACCGACAATAAAACCGGGAGTAATAAAACCACCAAAACTACATGTATTTAATGATCCAATTGAATTTATTGTTAGTTCATCATAAAGCATTACTCCTGACCCAACAAGAATTTCACCTTCTTCTATGTTATCACAATTTGTATCTCCTTCAGGTATCCCATTTAAATCAAATATTCCGATTTCATCTCCAGGTTCTAATCCATCAATATCAGAATTAAAATATATCAGTTGACTTATTCCTGTATGATTTAAATTTGGTGTAAAATATTGATTTTCAGGTAAAATTATAATTCCACAATTTGTTATAAGATTCATTTGTATATTATTATTATCAAAAAAGGAGCTATTTTGAACACAAATTTCTGAATTTTCTGGATTAGTATAATATACCTTCATCAAAAGATTTTCACCAGAAGGAAAGGAATTACCAAAAGTTTCTCCATTGATTGTATTACCAGATAAATTATACTCAAAATTATTTGCATCTAAAAGTCCACTCTCTATTTCAATGGGTAAAACGCCATTTATAGAAATATGGAATGAACTTAATTCTGCAGAACTATTTGTCACAATATCAAAAGAGCGATCGATAGGATTAATATTCATAACTGATAATTCAATGGACTCGGGCGAGGGCTCCTCAAGGGTAAAACTGATAGATTGTGAACATGTAATTTCCTGACATACAATATTATTACTATCAATTAAGTAAACAGATAACGTATTCAATCCCCAGGGTAAATTTTCTAAAATAAAATAGTTTTCATAAAACATTCCAATATCTATATCGTTTAAATTTAATTGATAATGATATCCAATATTATTTGGATCAGATATTAGGAGACTTATTTCTACATTATTTGAATAAATTGTAGTATTATTTTGAGGTGCTAAAATTAATACAGAGGGAGACATATTAATCTGACCATTAGAAATACATTCAACATTATTGACTGAATATTCTAGAGAAGTTGGAGATGTGAAAACAGGATTTTCAATACAAATTTCAGTAGATATTAATTGAGAAAATGTTAAGTTAATTAATATTTCGTCCATACTTGGGGGTATGACATTTCCTGTGAAATCAAATGCTAAAACCATACCATTTGCATTAGTTGTTATAGTGCTTAGATGTTCATTTGAAATTCCACCATAACTACCTGATAAAACACCACCTGTAACTTGAAATTGAAATCCAGCAATATTATCCATGCTGGTAATACTTATTTCAATATTATATTCACCATTTGTAGAATCTAAATTTGTTATTTGTAGATTTACATCTTGAGAGTATGAGATTGATAATGCTAGAAATATCAAAAAATTTTTCATTATTATCATTTTTAAAGTCCTATTGATAAACAATTAAAAGTAAAAATATAAATTTGTAAGTAAGAATAATTATTAGTATTACGAATGTTTAATTTATTATCGATCTGTAGTTAATAAAAGTAAACTTTGATTGATATATGTTAATTAAATATCCGAAAATGGCCAAAATATAGGAATAAAATAAAATGCTAATATCCAATATATTATACTTAAAGGAAGACCTGCCTTGATAAAGTCAATAAATTTATATCTTCCAGGCCCAAACACCATTAAATTTGTTTGATAACCCATCGGCGTAAGGAAACTTGCTGAAGCTCCAAAACAAACTGCTATTAAAAAAGGTCTCGGATCAACCATAAATATTTCACTGATGGATATAGCAATTGGTGTCATAACCACACCGATTGCAGTATTGGAGATAAATGCTGATAAAACCATTGATAATAAATAAATAACACCAACCAATATTCTAAATTTAAAATTAGAGTCTTCAATATTATCACTTATTGAATATATAAAATCTGCAAGTAGTTTATCAGTGCCTGTCGTGGTAATAGCATGACCTATTGGTAATAAAGCTGCAATTAAAAATATTACTTGTAAATTTAAAGACTCATAAACATCATGAATTGATATTGATTTTAGTATTAATAAAATTATTACGCCTAATAAAGCACCTTTCATGATAGGAACTATTCCGAAAGAAGCTAAACCCATTATAACTGGTATTACTAAGATAGACAACCACCAATATCGTTCATATTTTAAGGTAATTTTTAATTCTTCAAGAACTATTAAATCAGAAGAATTTCTTAGCTCTTCGAGCTTACCTTTTGGTATTAAAATCAGAAGAGTATCAGAGAATCTTAAAATTATTTTACCAATTTTTTCTCTTAATGTCTCTCTCTGTCTTCGAATAGCTAATACTATACCATCAAACATATTTCGAAAATTATATGATTTAAATGTTTGACCTATCATATTTGAGTATTGAGAGACAATTGCTTCCACAATTACATGATTTTTCCCTGTCAATTCTTTTTGTGTCATCTTCACATCTGAAAGAAGTAACATATTCATTTCTTCGCTAAATCTCATCATTTTGTTTACTGCAACATGCGCCATCAATATATCATTTTCCTGTATAATGATAGAGTTTAAACCCTTTCTAATTCGTTTTTTATCTCGAATTATCATATATATTTCAAGTTCATATTGTTTTGAAATTTCTAGATCTTTAATTGCGTTACCTACTAATGGAGAATCAGGTCCAACTTTAAATTCTGTAAAAAATGGACCTAGATGATATTTACGAGTTAAAGATGATATGATTGCTCTTGAATGCAATAGCCATTTAGATGCAAATAAAACATAAAAAATTCCAACAATTAGAAAGATAATGCCTAATTTAGTAAATTCAAACATTGAAAATGGTGAAATACCATCTGGATATACGTTAGATACATGCTCTTCCATAAATGAGCTAACAACCAAATTTGTTGATGTACCTATAAGTGTTAATGTACCTCCAAAAATTGCAGCATATGATAATGGTAATAAAAGTTTTGAGGGGCTAATTTTAAATTTTTGACATAAATTTGTTGCCAAAGGTATAAATATCGCAACAGAGGCTGTGTTATTGATGAATCCTGATATTAATGCAACTGTCAGTAGAAAAATAAATATTGTCAACCATTTATGATTTCCACCATAGGTATAAAGTTTATCAGCAAATACCTCTAAA
>MDTD01172147.1_pt1 | contig 10922 bp, 11 predicted proteins | sample 811221 | NCBI WGS metagenome assembly MDTD01 (sample SAMN05326646, study PRJNA326480) | marine metagenome | isolation source: seawater | place: Pacific Ocean: South West | collected 2011
AATTTTTATCTTCAATTTCAGATGCAATATCAATTAAATATTTTGAATTAAAACTTATATTTAAATTTTCTGAACTGAATTCAGCTTTAATTTTTTCATTTCCATCACCAGAATTAGCACTATTAACAGAAAGTTGAACATTGTCTTTATTAATTACAAGTTTTACACCTTCTTTTCTATCAAGAGATACACTTGCTACTCTTTCGATAGAATCAATAAAATCGTTAGAAGATACAACTAAAGTTTTATCATTAGTTGTTGGTACAACTTTCTTGTAATCGGGGAATTTTCCATCAATCACTTTTGATATAAGTTTCATATTCCCAATTGAGAATTTTATTTTATTTTCACTCGTTTGCATTAAAAGCTGATCAGTTGTTTCTGCTAACAAAGAACAAAGTTGAAAGACAGTTTTCCTCGGTAAAATTAACGAAATAAAGTCAATTTTATTATCTATTTCTAGGCTACTTGACGATAATCTATGACTATCTGTAGCAACGCCTGTGAGGAAGTTTCTTCCATGAGCTTCTGTAAGGTGCAAATATATACCGTTCAAATAGTGTCGTGTATCATCGTTAGATATTGAAATTCGTGTTTTATTTAAAAGTTTTAGAAATCGATTGTTGTTAAGTGAAATTTCTTTACCCTCAAATTCGTCTGCGAAAGTAGGAAAATTATCTGTAGGTAAACATAAAAGATTAAAATCTGCATTTTTACTTTTTAAGCTTAGTTTGTTCTCAGATTTCAATTCAAAATTTAATTCTGAGTTAGAGGGAATTTTCCGTAAAATATCATATAAAATTGCAGCCGAAGTCGTAGTACTCCCCTCACTAATTACTTTTATATCACTTACTTCATCATAAAAAATTATATCTAGATCTGTTGCAACTATAGATAATTTTTTATCTTTAAGCTGAAGTAATACATTCGACAAAATTGGTAAAGTATTTTTTTTTTCTACGACACCTTGTACAAAATTTAATGATTTTAATAAAATATCTCTTTTTATAACAAATTGCATTTATTTAATGTTCTAATAATAAACTTTTTATCTGACTGATATTCTTTTTCATTTCATCATCTTGCTCAGAAAGCCTAGTAATAGTTTTTACTGCATGAATTACCGTCGTATGATCTCGATTTGCAAATCTTCTTCCTATTTCTGGTAGTGATCTTGTGGTCATTTTCTTTGCTAGGTACATAGCGATCTGTCTAGGTCTAGCAAGAGGTCTTGACCTTCTTTGTGAAAGCATTTCGCTTAAAGCGATATTGAAGTAATTTGAAACGACGTTTTGTATCTTATCAACTGTTATTACTCTTATCTGATTGAAAACATCTTTTAAAATATTTTTACAATCATTGATGGTTAAATTTTTATTATGGACTCTACTAAAAGCTATTACTCTATTTAATATTCCAATTAATTCTCTAATATTAGTTTTACTTTCTGTCGCAATATAAGTAATAACATCATCACTTAAATAAATACTTTCTTTAAATTGATTTTGTATTTCTTCAATTTTCTTTTTTATAATCTTAATTTTAAGTTCTAAATCAGGAGAATCTATATCTACTACTAAGCCTCCAGCTAGTCTTGACTTTATCCTATCTTGTACTCTATCTAGTTTCATAGGCCCGCGATCTGCCGAGATAATAATTTGAGATCCTTTATCCATTAAACTATTAAAAGTATGGAAAAACTCCTCTTGCAAGCTTTCTTTCCCGCTAATAAATTGAATATCATCAATAATAAAAACTGATGATTTTCTAAAAAAATCTTTAAAATTCACCATATCATTTTTTTTTATAGATTTAATGAAATGGTACATAAACCTCTCAGCTGAAATAAACATAACATTATTATTGCCTTGAAGTTCTAATCCTATGGCATTTAAAAGATGAGTTTTTCCTAATCCTACACCGCCACAAATATAAAGTGGATTATAACGTGAAATGTGCTCACAAACCTTTTTAGAATATGATAGAGCAATATCATTACTTTTTCCTTGAATAAAACTCTCGAAGTTTAGACCAGGATTTAATCTATTATAATTTAAAATCGAGTCTTTTATTTCAGTGACTTTGCTGAGCTCATCAATTTTTATATATTCCAGATTTTGTTTATTTTCCTCAATAATTTTAAACTCAATTCTATTTAGACTTAATTTAAAACTTTTTACTTGCTCCAAAATTTTATCTAAATATCTAGAAACTATCCAATCTCTAAAAAATCTAGTTGGAACCCCAAGAATTAAATAATCGTTATATTCTTTAACAAGTGAAATTTTTTGTAACCAACTGTTATAGATTTCATTGCCAAATGTTTTTTTGAACGAATCCTGTATATCTTCCCAATTAAGAGTTTTCTCTTCCTCAGAAATGAAAGTTTTAAGTTTTTTAGAATTATTATTTTCCATTTAGATTATTTTTTGTAGAAATTCTATAAACGATCTTTTAAAAAAATTTGCAACAAAATTTTAAAAAAAATAAAAAAAAAATTGATTTAGGTTGTACAACTATCGTTCAGATAGAATTAAGAAAGAATAAAAAAAAATTAAGTAAGGTTGTACAACTAACGTTAAGATAGAATTAAAAAAAATTTCAACTCAATGAATTAAGTTTCCACATTTGGTTTAAAGATTCTAAATGTAGTTAAATTTTTTTTAAAAACAATCAACTTGAAATTGATTATCTAGAAGAAATTTTTTTTGAAATTCTTGAAATTTTTCTTGAAGCTGTATTTTTACTTATAATTTTTGATTTGGCAACCTGCATTAGAATTGACTGGAATTCTGAAAAATATTTTTTGGCTTTTTCTTTATCTTTTGAAGTTAAATGCGCTTCCATCTGTTTTACAGCATTTTTATATTTACTTTTTCTTATTCTATTTACGCGGGTTTGTATTTTTACCCTTCTTACTCTTCTGATTGCTGATTTGGTATTTGGCATATTTTTAGGATTGTATATATGCGCAATTTAATACGGTCAACTTTATTATTTTTGACATTTTGTACAAAAATAAGATGCTCTATTTGCCAAAATAATTTTAATTATGACACCGCTACAGTTTTTTTTAGAACAATTTTCGTTTTTTTTTCCATAAACGCTAAAATGCTGCTGATACGATCCCTTTTTACCACTGCTACTAGAAAAGTCTTTAATTGAAGATCCTCCCAGTATTATTGCTTTATTCAGAATTTTTTTTGTAAATTTTAAAATATTTATAATCTCTTTATCAGAGAGGCTTTGAGCTTTTTTTGAAGGCAACACTCCACTAAAAAAAAGAATTTCATTGACGTATATATTTCCAAGACCTGAAACAAATTTTTGGTCCATTAATATGTCTTTAATTGATCTGTTCCGATTAATTACATTTTTCTTAAAATATCTAAAATTGAAATTTTTATTTAATGGCTCTGGTCCTAAATTTTTAAGATGGAAATTTTGTTTAAAATTAAATTTATTTAATAATTTTATAAATCCAAATTTTCTAACATCGTTATAAATTAACTTTTGATTTTTTGATAAACTAAAGATTACGCGGTCATGTTTCTCATCTTTTTTATTATCAATATTATAGTAAAAACTTGTTTTATATTTAGTTTTTTTCCGATTAACAAAAAAAAATTTTCCTGTCATGCCTAAATGAACTAGCATCACAATATCTTTATTAAAGAAGAATAGAAGATATTTTGATCTTCTGGATACTTTTTCGATTCTTAGACCAATAATTTTTTTTATTTGGGTTTTATTAATTTTATACCTCAATCTTCCATCATTAATTTTAACCGCTTTTACAATTGAATTTAGAGTTTTATTGATTAAAGACCTTTTAACAACTTCAACTTCTGGTAATTCTGGCATATAATTATTTTTATGAAAAACACTATTCTAGATAAATCAAAATTAGTCAATTCTGTATTTTCCGAGGTTTATCAAAAATACGATTTAATGAATGATATTATGTCTTTTGGAATACATCGAGTATGGAAAGAAAAATTTATTGATTGGATGAATCCTTTCCAAAATTCTAAGTTAATTGACGTTGCCTCAGGAACTGGCGACATAGCCAAACTATTTTCCAAAAAAAACAATAATGTGTGTGAAGTAACCTGTGTGGAACCAAATATAAAAATGCTTGAAATAGGGGAAAAAAATTTGAAAAATTTTAAAAATATAAATTGGATTAAATCAAATGCTGAAGTTTTACCTGTCAATGATAATTTTTATGATTTTTACACAATCAGTTTTGGGATAAGGAATGTTACAAATATTGAAAAAGTTCTAAAAGAAGCTTTTAGGGTCTTAAAACCAGGTGGTAGATTTATGTGTTTAGAATTTTCTAAGATAGACAATGAACTTATTAATTTATTTTATAAAAATTATGCAAAAGTTATTCCTTTTGTTGGTAAATATGTTGTTGGATCATCTAAGCCCTATGAATATTTAATCGAAAGTATTGATAAATTTTATAATCAAGAACAACTCTCGGAACTTATATCGAGAAATGGTTTTTCAAATGTTGAATATAGAAATCTTTCTAACGGTATTTCAGCTGTGCATTCTGGATGGAAAATTTAAATGCTTAAAAGAGTTATAAAGTTATTCCAAATTGCAAGAAAATTGTCTACATCTGGTGCTATAGACACAATAAATCAGGTACACCAAGTGCCACTATCTATTAACTTATTTTTTAATTTAATATCCATCGGCTCAAAAAATACCCAACTCATTAATAACAAGAAACCAGGCCAAAAACTTTGTGAAGCGCTACAGGGAATGGGTACTACCTTTATTAAACTTGGACAATTTTTAGCAACACGGCCAGATATTATCGGCGAAGAAATGGCGAAAGATTTGGAAAAACTTCAAGATAAAGTTCCAGCCTTCGAACTATACGAAGCAAAAAAAGTGATAAAAAAGGAAATAGGAGAAAAACAGTATCAAAATATTATTGAGATAGGTGAGCCTATAGCGGCTGCGTCCATAGCTCAAGTTCACTTCGCAAAAATTAAAAATGAAAATCAAGAAAAACTGGTAGCTATCAAAATTTTACGACCAGATATAGAAAAGTTATTTAATGAGGAATTGGATGCGCTTATGCTTTTTGCCTATATTGTCGAAAATTCAATTTCGAAAGCTAAGAGATTAAAATTGGTAGAGGTGGTGCATCTCTTAAGAGAGATAACAAATATTGAAATGGATCTAAGATTTGAAGCTGCTGCAGCTAATGAGTTATATGAAAACACAAAACATGATATAGGTTTTAATGTTCCTAAAATTTATTGGAACTATACCACAAAAAAAATACTTACTTTAGATAAAGTAAATGGTGTTTCAATTAGAGAACAACAAAAATTAAAAGAGCAAGGCGTAGATTTAAAGAAGCTGGCTGAAAATTTAATTCAACATTTTTTAAAACAGGCGGTACGTGACGGTTTTTTTCACGGAGACATGCACCAAGGAAATTTGTTTGTAGACTCTAAAGGCAATATAGTTCCTGTCGATTTTGGAATTATGGGTAGATTAGATAAAAATAACAGGAAATTTTTAGCGGAAATCTTATATGGTTTCATAAAAAGAGATTATGTTAAAGTCGCTGAGGTTCATTTTCAAGCTGGTTTAGTTCCACAAAACGCGTCTAAAGACGAATTTGCTCAAGCGCTTCGCTCAGTAGGTGAGCCAATTTTTGGACAATCTATAAAAGATATATCTGGTGGAAATTTATTAGCTCAATTATTCGAAATTACTGAGAAATTTAACATGGCCACTCAACCACCACTGTTGTTGCTTCAAAAAACGATGGTTGTTGTGGAAGGTGTGGCAAGAAAATTATATCCTGAAACTAATATCTGGGAGGTTTCAAAGCCTGTTCTAGAGGACTGGTTAAAAAACTTGAAAAGCCCTAAATCAACATTTGATACAGCTATAAATACCTCTGCAGAAATAATTAAGCGTATTCCTGATTTTCCTAAATTAATGGATAGAGCTGAATACGCCTTAAAGTTGGTAGCTGAAGGTAAACTTAATTTAGGTATAAACAATAAAAGTTTAGAAATGGAACAAATGAAGCTTAAAAATTTCAAGAATAATATTATTATTAGTTTTTTTGGTATTGTAATTGTCTTTTTATTAGTATTTTAATTATAAAAATTATGTCTCTAGAAAATAAAAAAATTCTTATAATTGTTGGTGGTGGAATTGCAGCATATAAATCATTAGATTTGATAAGGTTATTAAAAAAAAACAGTGTAGAAGTTAAAACAATACTTACAAGAGGAGGGGCGGAGTTTGTGACACCTTTATCTCTTACAACTTTAACCAGATCAAAAACTTTTGAAAATATATTTGATAAAAATACCGAAGCTGAAATTGATCATATAGCATTATCTAGATGGGCTGATATTGTTATTGTAATGCCTACAACTGCAAATTTTATGAGCAAACTTGCAGTTGGAAAAGCTGAAGATCTTGCAACTACCGTTTTACTAGCTTCAAATAAAGATACATTGCTGGTACCAGCGATGAATGTAAGAATGTGGTTACATAAAGCTACTCAAAAAAATTTTAAGATATTGCAAGATTTCGGTTATCTATTTTTAGGTCCTGAAAAAGGTGAAATGGCTTGTGGGGAGTTTGGAGAGGGAAAAATGTCTAGCCCAAGACAAATTTTAATTTATTTAAAAACTTACTTTGATAAAAAAAATATTGTTAAAAACAAAAATTTAAAGGCTTTAGTAACAACCGGTCCTACAAGAGAATATTTAGATCCAGTCAGATATATATCTAATGAGTCTAGTGGAAAACAAGGTTACGAAATAGCAGTCGCTCTTGATAAATTGGGCATTAAAACAACTTTAATAGCTGGGCCATCGAAATTTATAACACCTAAAAATATTAAGATAAAAAGAATTATATCTACTGATGAAATGTTAATGGAGGTAAAAAAAACTTTACCAGTTGACTTAGCAGTCTGTACTGCAGCCGTGACAGACTTAAAACCTTTTTTTAGAAGCAAGAATAAACTTAAAAAAAATAATCTCAATTTTAAATCAATAAACTTTAAAAAAAATTACGATATTCTCGAATTCATATCTAAAAATAATAAAAATAGACCTAATATAGTTGCTGGTTTCTCCGCAGAAACTGAAAATGTAATTGAAAACTCATTTAATAAACTTAAAGAAAAACATTGTGATTTCATTTTTGCAAATGATGTTTCAAAAAAAGGAATTGGGTTCAACTCAGACTACAATGAAGTATCAATTATAAATAGAAATGGTTTTGTTAAATTAATTAAAAAGAATAAGAAAAGTTTTATTGCTAATAAAATTGCTCAAATATTATTAGATAAATTAATTGATGACAGAAATATTAATTAAAAGATTATCCAAAAATGTATCTTTGCCCAAATATGAGACGGAAGGATCCTCAGGTCTTGACTTGGCTGCTAACATAAATGAGCAAATTAAAATTCAACCGGGAAAATCTGCGATCATTCCAACAGGATTGGCTTTAGCGATACCGAAAAATTTTGAAATCCAAATTAGACCTAGATCTGGATTAGCAGCAAAGAAACAAATAAGTGTTTTAAATACACCGGGTACAATTGATGCTGATTATAGAGGAGAGCTGAAAGTAATATTAATCAACCTTAGTGATAAAGTTTTTGTTGTTGATAAAGGCTTACGCATTGCACAAATGGTATTATGTCCAGTCGTTAAAGCATCTTTGAAAGAAGTAACAGAGTTGGAATCTACCAAACGTGGCTCTGGCGGGTTCGGGTCAACAGGGATTAAATAATTAATGGTGTTAAATCTTAAAGAATTTAAAAGATTTGAAAAACAAATTATTTTAAAAAAAATTGGAATAACTGGTCAAGAAAAAATTAAAAAAGCAAAGATTTTAATAATTGGTGTTGGGGGTTTGGGTTGTCCGTTGCTCACATATTTGTCTTCTTCAGGTATCAATAATATCGGGATAGTGGATGATGACAGGATTGAGTTAGGTAATTTAAACAGGCAAATTTTATTTGATAGTTCTGATCTTGGTAAATATAAAGTTTACCGAGCAAAAGAAAAAATAAAAAAAATCTACAATAAAATTAAAATAAAAACATTTAAAATTAAAATTTCTAAAAAAAATATCAGATCAATTTTAAAAGAATATGACATTATCTGCGATGGAACTGACAATTTTAATACTAGATTATTAATAAATGATTATTGTAAAAAAAACAAAAAGGTTTTAATCTCTGCTGCAATAAGTAAGTTTGAGGGACATTTATTTAAGTTTGATTTTAAAAAGAAAATTCCGTGTTTTAGATGTTTTATGCCTCAACAGCCTATTTTAGACATGAATTGCGAGGTTGAAGGAATTTTTCCACCTGTCGCAGGCATATTAGGTTCTTTACAAGCAAATGAGGTATTAAAAACCATCTTAAACCTTAAGGACGATCTTAATGGCAATGTTTTAATATTTGACTCTCTCAAAATGATTACAAGAAAGTCAAAAATACAGATTAATCCAAAATGTGTGAATGTATGCAAAAATTAACTATTTTTCTAATAATTTTTTTTTATTTTGGAAACTTATTGTCTAAAGAAGAATATTTTTTAACCTTAAGAAATGAAAAAGTTAATTTACGTCAAGGACCTTCATTCGATTATCCGGTGAAAATTTTTTATAAAAAAAAATATCTTCCAGTGCTAATCCAAGACAGTTCTAATAATTTTAGAAAAGTAAGAGATCACGAAAATAATTCTGGATGGATACATATTTCTCAGTTATCTAAAAAAAAAGCTGCGATTGTGATTAATGATGAGTTGATTATGTTCAATAATTCAACTGTGTATTCAAATCCTATTGCCTTACTCAAGAAAGGCAGGCTTGTTAAAATAAAAAAGTGTAATAATAACTGGTGTAAGGGTGTATCTGGTGATTTTAAAGGCTGGATTAAAAAAGAGGGCTTGTGGGGATTATTGTAAATTTATTTTTTATATTTTGCCGTCCAAACTTTATCTAGAACAAAATACCAAACTGCATTTGCTAATGGCTCAACAATGGCATCCGTAAGAGCGATCATAAATGAGACATCTGCAACTAACATTAAAACGGTAATGGCAATAGCAAAGTGACCAATAGTATAAATAATTGTTCTTAGTATGGATCCTTTATTATTTTCGTATATGTTTTTTGTTGCCGAGAAAATTCCGTGTGTAAATTCTGTCATTTAATTAAATGGGTTTTCTAGAACACAAGCAACTAAGTGTATTCTATTTTGCTCACCTCCGTTGAAAAAGTTATGGTATTTTGTATTATTTGTAATTGTGACTGTTCCATCTGCAGGCATATGTTTGCTTACGTCCTCTATCACCATTCTACAGCCCTTATTTGTTATAATTGGAATATGAAGTCTTGGCTCAGGGTCTCTGTGCCAACTCAAAGTTGATCTAGGTTCTTTTAAAAGTATTCTTACTCTCCCTAATTTAAAATTTTTTCTTAAAATATTAAAAACATCTTCAAAGTAAGTGCCTTTAAATTCTGGAATAAGCTCTGTGTATTTTGACTCATCAATGGGCTTGTCTCTCTTAGCTTCTTTGCCAGTATCATCTGGTATTGTCCAATAAGTACCTCTAACATTGTGTCCTTCTATAGAGGACTTATCACCAGGTATTTGATTAAGTGGTATAGCAGCAAAATTTTTGATACCCAAAGAATTAAATTTTTTTAGTTTTAAAATTTTATCCAAATCAGCCCTTAATTTACTAATATTAAATTTTAGACTCGGAACAATATAGAAATCTTTAAAAAGATTTTTATTTGAACTTTCTAGATTTTCTGTTGTTTCAAAACTTCTCATATTAGTTTAATTTTTTTAAATTAGGTCTATCTGCATTCATAACTTTTGTCCATACAGCAACAAAATCTTTAATAAATTTTTCTTTGTTATCATCTTGTGCGTAAACTTCAGCATATGATCGCAATATAGAATTAGAACCAAATACTAAATCTGCTCTAGATGCTGTATACTTTACTTTATTAGTTTTACGATCAATTATATCGTAAGAATTCTTACTTGTAGGTTTCCATATATATTTCATATCAACTAAATTTAAAAAGAAATCATTTGTTAAAGCTCCTACTTTATCAGTAAGAACACCTTTACTTTTAGCAGACTCATGGTTTGTTCCTAAAACTCTCATGCCTCCAACTAAACACGTCATCTCCTTTGCAGTTAAACCCATCAAAGATGCACGCTCTAGCAAAAGTTCTTCTGGCATTACTGAGTAGTCTGATTTTACAAAATTTCTAAATCCGTCATGTAAAGGTTCCAGCCATTTGAAATTTTTAATTTCAGTTTGCTCTTGAGTAGAGTCTCCTCTACCTGGATTAAATGGAACTTTGACTTTAGAACCACCTTTTTTTATTGCTTTTTCTAAACCTACATTTCCTGCAAGAACAATTGTATCTGCAATAGATGCGCCTGTTTTTTTTGCAATACTCTCTAAAATTTTTAATACTTTTGAAAGCCTTTTTGGTTCGTTTGCTTCCCAATTTCTCATTGGTTCCAACCGAATTCTTGCTCCGTTTGCTCCACCTCTTTTATCGGTCCTTCTAAATGTTCTCGCGCTATCCCAAGCCGTAATTACTAAATCACTATTACTTACTTTACTTTTCAAAATCATTTTTTTAACTTTTTCTACGCTATATTTTTTTTTATGAGGCTGGACATTTCCCTGCCAAAGAAGATCTTCTTTAGGTGCCCAAGGACCGATATAATTTTCTTTATTTCCCATCGTTCTATGCGTTAACTTAAACCAAGCTCGCGCGAATGAATCTTCAAAAAACTTTGGATCTTTATAAAATCTTTCTGAAATTTTTCTATATTCTGGATCCATTGCCATAGCCATATCAGCATC
>MDTD01183655.1_pt1 | contig 10921 bp, 11 predicted proteins | sample 811221 | NCBI WGS metagenome assembly MDTD01 (sample SAMN05326646, study PRJNA326480) | marine metagenome | isolation source: seawater | place: Pacific Ocean: South West | collected 2011
CATGAAAATGGCAGCCTGATGTGAAACCCTGATCCACCTTAACTGGGCTGCATTCTGGTCGAAAAAGCAGGACCACCTCTGCATGCTGCTTCGAACGTACCAGAATTCGCGAAAGTCCAGACAACCTCACCCGACGCGCCCGCATCGAGACGGATACGGTTCGGATCGTCGTGTTCCATGTCCATCTTGGCCATTTCGATCTTGTGCTCGGCATTGCGCTCGACCGTGTCGAGGACGAACTCATGCTCCAACTCACCCTTGTTGGTGATGTTGAAGCGAATGGTTTCGCCTTCCTGGATATTCATCGGTTCACTCTCGATCAGCATCTCGCCTTCATCATTTTCGAGCAAAGTGACATCAATTGTGCGGTCCACGTTGGCGGCGTCACCTGGCATGCCGACCATCATTTTTGCCTGTTCGGTAGACTGGTTTTCATCATGTCCACCGCCGTGCGTGCCTGCAGCATAGGCCGGTGCGGAAAGCGCGATTGCGAAGCTTGTCGTCAGAAGAAGATTTCTCATTTCATTTTCCTGTAGGTTGGTTTGGTTGGAGATGACGAAGGGCTGCTCAGCCCTTCGAGGTTGGTTTCGGTGTGAGAATGGTCCTGGGGCTGTTGTTGGAGGCGAATTCAGGCAACTCGCCGGTCCATTCGTAGGCCATCTCGCCCGGGGGGTTCTCGTACCAGCCGGGATCGGAGTAATCGTCCGGGTCGATGCCGTCTCGCACCTTTACGACCGAAAACATGCCGCCCATCTCGATGGGTCCATACGGCCCCCAACCCGTCATCATCGGGATGGTATTGTCAGGTAGCGGCATTTCCATTTTTGCCATTTCCCCCATGCCGCTCGTTCCCATCGGCATGTACTCCGGCTGAAACTGACGGATTTTCTGGGTCAGTGGTTTCTTGTTCACACCGATGAAGGTCGGCACATCGTGGCCCATTGCGTTCATGGTATGATGAGACTTGTGACAATGGATCGCCCAGTCGCCCAGATGATCGGCTGTGAACTCGTATGCGCGCATGGCGCCAACGGGTATGTCGATGCTGACCTCCGGCCATTGAGCTTCGGGCGGCACCCAGCCACCATCTGTGCAGGTGACCTTGAAGTCATAGCCGTGCATGTGAATAGGGTGATTGGTCATCGTCAAGTTGCCGACGCGCACCCGCACCCGGTCCCCTTTGTTGACAACCAGCGGGTCGATGTCGGGGAAGATGCGGCTGTTCCAGGTCCATAGATTGAAATCTGTCATCGTCATGATCCGTGGCACATAGGTGCCCGGATCTATGTCGAAGGCGTTGAGCATGATCAGGAAATCACGGTCAACCGGCATGAACGAAGGATCCTTTGGATGAACAACAAACATCCCCATCATGCCCATGGCCATCTGGACCATTTCATCGCCGTGAGGATGGTACATGAACGTGCCGGACTTCACCAAGTCGAACTCGTAGATGAAGGTCTTTCCTGGTGGGATACCGGGGTGACTCAGACCGCTCACGCCGTCCATGCCGGAAGGCAGGATCATACCGTGCCAGTGGATCGTCGTCGCTTCCGGCAGCTTGTTGGTCACGTAAATGCGTACTCGGTCGCCTTCGACCGCCTCGATGGTCGGACCGGTGGATTGGCCGTTGTAACCCCACAGATGCGCGACCATGCCATCGGCCAATTCACGCTCGACAGGCTCGGCAACGAGATGGAACTCCTTGACCCCGCCATTCATGCGGTGCGGGAGCGTCCAGCCGTTGAGCGTCACGACGGGATTGTATTCCGGTCCGGACGAGGGCCGCGGAGTGATCGCTGTCTTGGCACTATCCATCTGGGCCGCTTCTGGCAGACCCATGTTGGTGGTCTTGCCCCAAGCTTGAGAGGAGACGAGCGCCGCTCCTGCGGCGCCGGCCCCGAGTAATTGACGTCGATTGATCATGTCATATTCCTTTCAGTGTCCTGCGCCGCCACCGGCGGCTAGTGATACGCCCTCTCCCTCGCCCAGTCTGCCTGCGCCACCGCCATAGATTGCCGCTGTCAGGTTCGCCTGAGCCAGGTAGAAGTCGCGCTTGGCATTGGCCGCCTCGAGTGAGGAACCAAGCTTTTCGCGCACATCCGTAAGCAACTCGAATGTGTTGGTAATCATGCCGTTATAGGACAGCAGGCCCTCTTCCTCGATGGTCTTGCGCAGCGGCACCAGAACGTCGCGATAGTGACGCGCAATCTTGTAGGATGCGTGATAGGCGGTCTCGGCAGCACGTGCCTCGGACCTTACGTTGACCGCGCGTTCGGCGAGGACATTTGCCGCCTGAAGATACATCAATTCGGCCTTGCGCATCCTCGCTTTGCCAGTGTCATAGATTGGTATGGCGAACTCTAGTTCAATCTGCGGGGTCGTTTCGGTTTCAAGGTTTCCGTTTTCTCTCTCCCGTTCGGCTTCGAAGCCTGCGATGAACTCGAGATCGGTTACCAGTCGTGTTTGATCGGTCAGTCCGAACGCCGCCGCCTGCGCTTCAAGCCCGAGTTTTGCGACCCTGAGATCGAACCGGTTGCGCAACGCCTTTGCTTCGAGGTTGGTAATAGGCCCGACCGACCGCGGCAGTGTCGGCAAAGCATCAGGCACGTAGTAGTTCACTTCGGTGCCCCACAGCCCCATTAACCGCGTCAGATCCTCCTTGGCTTGGGTCGCATTCAGTCGGGCCTGTGCCAGCTGTCCAGCCAGCTCGGCATTGAACGCTTGTTCCCGCGCCTGACCGGCCTTGTTCAGCGCGCCGGTCTCGCCCAGCCGGGCCGCAAGTTCTGACCCGGCGTCGGAAGTGGCTTTTGCACGTTTAAGATACGAAACGGTCTCGAACGCGGCCACGGCGTTGATCCACGCTGTTCGGGTTTGGTTGGCAAGCGCAAGAGTATCGTTCACCGCGTTCATTTGTGCTGCACGGAAGTTGACGTCGGCAAGCGCAACTCGCTGCTGGCGCGTTTGCGCATCGAGGATGTTCGTGCGAAACAACCCCTCGATTGCTCGGTAGGCACCCAACTCCGCAGCGCCTATACCCAGCACCCCGATCGCCACGATCGGGTTTTCAGGCGTAGCTTCTTGCCATGCGTCTGCCGCCGAAAGCCCGACATTAGCGTAAGAGGCTTGCAACCCCTTGTTGTTCAAGAGCGCGACTTGGACGGCGGTGTCTGCAGAAATCGTCCGTTGGTGGACCATTGCGTGAACTTGCTTTTTCAGCTCCGCGTTCTCGGCTTGGGTCTGAGCGAAGGCCGTTCTCTTGCCGATCGTTGCCGCGGTCTGGCTTGATACGTTCGCAAACCCGGCCTTCTGATCTCTGTAGGACTCTGGAACAGCCGTAGCGCAGGCCGCCAGCGTCAGCGGGAGGCCGAGCGCGAGTGAAAGTTTCGACATAACCATCAGTTTGCCTCCGATTGCTCTTCGTTGACCTTGCGCCAGTCGCGGGGCCCTGTCGGGCCGCGATACGTGTACCCGGTCAGAGGATTGCTGTAAGACAATGGAGACGAGATGGCGCCATTGACCGTATCCTGTTGGCTGGCAACGCTCGGAAGCGGCGTGGGCTCAGAGGCGCACGCCCCAAGCAGGAGCGCAGAAGCGCCCATAGAGATATGAATTTTCATTATTTTGGACCTGACTTATTGATCAATTCGAGCATGCAATACAGGCACACTCAGATGATCCGCATTACGGATCGGCGACTAAGTCAGACTCGTGGTGGGCGTTGTGGGCTGTCCGGATCAAACGATATGATCAGGCGGTCGATAGCCGTGTAACGCGCGTTTGGTTTGTCGCGCGATCGGATCACGTCGCTTTCATCAAGAACACCCGAGAAACATATGCCGCTGCAGCATTGAATGCCGCCATGGTCGTCATCCGCGTTGGAAACACCTCCGCGTTCATCACAATGAGTTGCAACGGAATGCTCGTGGCCAATACCGCCTAATTTAGACATTGTTTCGGCGGTATGCTCAATGCCAATGGACCCGCCATGTCCGCCCATCTGAGCATGTAGCGCAGACGGCGGAACTGTAGCCAATGCAAGCACACAGATGATACCAAGCATCATCTGACGCAATCTGGAAATGGTGAGTTCGCTCCTCATAATAAGTTAAATGTATCATGGAAACCGTTCTGTCAACGTTTCCATCCTTTGAAAAACAGTTCACTCTTATTAGTTCTTGTTTGCTTATTAGGCGTTCAGTCCAGGCATTTGGTGGATCGAGTCGAGGATGAAACGATCCGGCTCTGAGGTCCAGACCTTGCAGATGTATTCGTTTGGCGTCAGGTCACCGAGGGTCTTGAGACGCTGGGCGAAATTGTAGGCTGCCATGAAGTCTGTGAGGTGTGTGCGCAGTTGATCGTGACTGTCGTAGTGGAAACGCTTGACAGTCGCGTTCTTGATCGTCCGATTCATCCGCTCGACCTGACCGTTGGTCCAAGGATGGTTGGGGTTGGTCAACCCGTGCTCGATCCCGTTGGCCTCACAGATCATGTCAAAGCGCATCGGCCGCGAATAGGCTGTATTCCTTTTGCGCGGCTGCTCCGCGAACTGAATGCCGTTGTCGGTCAGGATCGTGTGGACCTGGTAGGGCACGGCCTCAAGCATGTGCTGAAGAAACTCCCATGCGGTGCGCCTGTCGGTCTTCTCGACGAGTTGGGTCACCGCGAACTTGCTTGTGCGGTCAATGCCGACGAAGAGATAAAGCTTGCCCTCGGCTGTTTGCACCTCAGCGATGTTGATGTGTAAGAAGCCGATCGGGTAGCGCTTGAACTTCTGCCGCTTGGGCTTGTCACCGGCCACGTCCGGCAGGCGCGAGATGCCATGCCGCTGCAGACAACGATGTAGAGAAGACCGCGTTAAACTCGGGATCGAAGGCTGAAGGGCATAAAGACAGTCATCCAGCGGAAGCAGTGTGTGCCGCCGGAAGGCAACGATCATGGCCTGCTTTTGCTCAGTGAGAACGGTAGAGCGCGGAGTTCTCGGGCCGGTCTTCGGGTCCTCAACCGTCTGGCGCTTGCGCCATTTCGCAACCGTCTTCGGATTGGTCCCCAAAACCCGGCTCAACTCCGAGAGCGAAGCCTGCGATCGCTGTATTGCAGCTCTGATGGCGTGCGTGGTCGTGGCGCTCCCGTGACGAACTTGGCCCATAGTGCTTCCTTCCATTCCTGCGAAAGGATCACACCATCAAACCGTGGGATTGAACACCTAAGGCATAGGTACGCAGGGCGCCGGTTGTTGCGGGGGCCATCCCTGGCGCGTTATCGGGCATACCCGGGAGGGTGATGCCGGTGATGTCGGGGCGTTCCTCCAGTAGCCGTTCGATGATTTCAGACGGGACGAGACCGCTGACGACATAGCCGTCGATCATGGCGAGGTGACAGCCGATACCCCGCTCGGGCACGCCCATCTCGACAGATCTTTGGTCGAAATCCCGGTCGTCGATCACATTGACCGCAAAGCCTTCGGCACGCAGATATTCGGCATAGGCGTCGCAGCAGCCGCAGCCGGGATCGCGCCAGATTGTCACCGGCTCGGCACTTTGTGCAGCCACGGACGCGACAAGGGTCGGACGGGTATCGCGATCGGCCGCGACGTAGGCGGCCACAGCGGCACCGGTGATCCCCAGCGTGATGACAAGTATCTTTTTCATGGTCGGTGTTCCTTTCTCAGATGGCCGCGAGGGTCACCCAAGTGGTGCCCCCGTCCCGGCTGTGTTGCAGTTTGGTAGCGGAGACGGCGGCGATGTGGTTGGGGTCTGCCGGATCAACGGCAAGCGCCTGTGCGTGCATGTTGGCCCTGTTCTCCCAGGCTGCGCCGCCATCTGCGGAGGCCCAAAGTCCTGAAGGCAGGGCGGCGTAGAGCCGTTCCGGCGCGCCATGAGTCGAGACCAGCGCGCTGACGGGCTCGCCTTCAGGCAACGGGGCTTCCAGCGCGGGCGACGTTCCCGCGACCAGCGAATCCATCGCGTCACCCGCCACCACGTCCTGCCAGCGGCAGAAACAGTCGGGCACTCGGGTAACGCCCTGATCGGTCCCGGCGTATATCCAGATACCGCCCATACCGCTGGCGAGATTGACCGAAGCAAGCGCGAGCACCTCGCGCTCGGCCTCGGCAAGCCAGGGGCGATCCATGACGAACGACCAGTTGGTCCCCGCATCCTCGCAGCGCCACAGCCCGTCGCCCGCAAGCGCCGCATAGATCGTGTCGGGCGCGCCAGCCGCTATGGCGAGCGCGGTGACCTGCGCCAGTGGCAAATCGCCTGAGGCCGCAGCCCATGTTCGGCCCCCATCGTCGGACCGGTCCAGCCCGCCGCCCTCCAGCGCCGCGAAAAGCCGCCCCGGCCGGTCTGGGTGACAGGTCAGCGCCCGGATCGGGCTGCGCGGTGAAGACAGAGGGGTTACATCGCCGGACGGATCAAACCGCCACACCTGCGCGCCAGCCACGACAAGCGCATCACCGTCGAACGCCAGAACAGAGTGTGACGTGCTTCCGGCCCAGGCCCGCGGCGTTGGTAACAGCCCGGCGGCGGCCACACCGCCAAGTATGGCAAGGACGCCGCGCCGGCTGAACGTCCGTGTGTTTTCTGAGCTTACATTCAGCATTGCTTTCACCTCACGCCACACGGATCACACCCATCATCCCGCCCGCCTGATGCTCGAGGATGTGGCAATGGAACATCCAGTCGCCCGGATTGTCGGCGACGAACGCGATCTCGACACGTTCACGCGGGGCCATCAAAACCGTGTCCTGCCACTTACGATGCGCCGTGGGCGTCCCGTTGCGGCTGATCACACGGAAGGAATGGCCGTGCAGGTGGATCGGGTGGTGGAACGCGGTGGCGTTGGTCATGGCGATGACGTGAGAGATATCGCGTTCCAGTACCAGCATCGGGTCGAGGATATGCCCTTCGGCCGCCACGCCGTTGACGAACCAGATGCCGCCGTCGTGCATCCGGCTCATCATCCCGCCGCCCATCATGCCACCACTACCGGAAAGGCCCATCTCGCGCTCGACCATCCCGCCCATCATGCCACCGGTAAAGGTCACGTCGTGACGGTGGGCACGGCTGACGTCGGGTTCGGGCAGCGGGTTGGGGGCGAGCGCCATGTCCCATTCGGGCGGCGCATCACGCAGGGGCGTCTCCGAATAGGCCAGATCGACCACTTCGAAATTTCCGTCCGAATAGAACCGGTCGGTGACTGTCAGCGTCTCACCGGGCGCGCCCGTCATGTCGATCATCAGATCGACCCGCATCGCGGGACCTATCACCACCCATCCGCGCGCGTCTTGTGGCGCATGCGGCGTGACCGGCTGGCCGTCGAGCGCGATAACCTGCGGCTCGAGGTTGCCGAAATCCAGCGCGAAGATGCGGGCGTTGGCCGCGTTGATCAGACGCAGCCGAATCCGTTCGCCCGCCCGCACCGGACAGCATCCGGCACGCGGCCATTGATCGTGACAGTATTCCCCAGTCGTCCGCCGTGGCTCATATCGTGGAACCCGCCGAAGTCTTCGGCAATCCCGGCCTTCTGGGTCAGCCGCCAGTCGTCCATAACCCAGACCATCTCGCGGTCCACGCGCGGCGGGTTTGCCTCTTCGATGATCAACGCACCGTAGAGCCCGCGCCCGACCTGCTCGAAGCTGCGCTGATGGGGGTGATACCAGAATGTGCCTGCATCGACCGCGTCGAACGCGTAGGTAAAGGTCTCGCCCGGCGCGATCGGGGCCTGGGTCAGATGCGGTACGCCGTCCATGGCATTGGGCACCCGCAGCCCGTGCCAGTGCACGGTTGTGTCCTCGTCCAGCGCATTCTCGACCGCGATGCGCAGCCGGTCACCCTGCCGCACCCGGATCTCGGAGCCCGGAACAGCGCCGCCATAGCACCAGATGTCAGTCTCGCCCCAGGGCTCGGGAACAAGGCGTGCCCGTCCCGGCGCGGCGCGCAGGGTGAAGGGTTTTGGAGTGTCCGCCCAGGCGGAACGCAGGGAAACTGCTGCACCGGCAGCGGCGCTACCGGCCAGAAAGCCGCGGCGCGACAGCGCCGGTGTGAATGTCGATTTCATGTGTCTGTCTCATCTGAATCTTGCCGTTGGGTGCGCCATTGGCGCGAGAACTGCGCGTCTCGATGCGTCAGTCAGCGCATCAGTCGCGGGCAGACAGTCAGCAGCGCGCCCCTTTGGTGCCTGCCAACCGTCGGATCAGATGAGGGTTCGAGGTGGGAAAGGGTCTGGAGGCGCTTGTAGCCCGCGCGGGAACGTCATGCCAAGAGGCCATTCCTGCATCGGAATGGCTATTGCAAATTGCGCAGCAGCCATCCCTTTTACCATGGCGAAGAACGGTGCCGTGCAAATCAGGTCGCAACTTGCAGTCGCGTCGCTGTCGCCGCCCTCAGGTCAGCCCTAGCAATCGGGCATCGACATTGCGCCATCTGCAGACGTCGCCATGTCCAACGCCATCGCGTTCGCACTCACCACATGCACGACCGTGCTCGCGGCGAACACCGCAAGAAACACCACAGTAATGAGTAAAGCGAATTTCCGCTTGTCAGATATATATTTCCGGGTTTATTCAATGTCCATTCACGGTCCGGGGCCAACGTCCACGATCGAGTCCCACAACGCAAATCGGTCTCACCCCGCGCAACACGACAGCTTCGCGACATCCTTGTCGAAGGATTGCGCGGCGAGCTTCAATCCCTCGACCGTGGTGAGATAGGGGAAGATCGTCTCGCCGAGCGCCTTGGTCGTCATGCCGAACGACAACGCCATGACGAGAGTCTGGACGCAGTCGGCCCCGTCCGGTGCCATGATCACGCCGCCCAGCAGGTGATCGGTCTTCGCATCTGCGACCAGCTTGATCAGCCCGCGCGTGTCGCGGGCTGCGCGCGCGCGGGGCACGTTGTCGAGGGTCAGTACGCTGGTCTTGACGTCATGACCCGCCGCTCGCGCGTGGCGTTCGGTCAGGCCGACGCCGGCGACCTGCGGATCGGTGAACACCACCCAGGGCATCGCGGCGTTGTCGTAGCGCTCCGCCCCGCCCAACACGGCGTTGCGGGCGGCAATCTTCGCGCCGTAGGCGGCCATGTAGACGAACTGGTCGCGATCCGTGACGTCACCCGCTGAAAAGATGCCGGGCTTCGTGGTCTGCATGTCGACGCCAACCCGGATCGCACCGCGTGCGTCGGTCTCGACGCCAATTTCGGCTAGGCCCAGCCCCTCGGTGTTGGGCGCGCGCCCTGTCGTCAGGACGAGGCGGTTGGCCGTCAGTTCACGCTCCGCGCCATTCACCGTCACGGTCAGCACCGCACGGTCCCCGTCGCGCCGCGCGGCGTGATAGGTTGCGCCGTCAAGAACCGTGACACTCTCGGCGCGCAAGACCTTGGTGAGCGCCTGCGCCACCTCCGGCTCGGTGCGCGGCAACAGGCGCGAGCGGCAGACGATGGTAACCCGCGTGCCCATCCGCGCCATCATCTGTGCCAGCTCCACGCCGATATAGCCGCCGCCGAGGAAGATCAGGCTTTCGGGCAACCGGTCCAGCTCCAGAACCGATGTGCTGTCGAGCGTTGGGACGTCCGGGATACCGGGGATACCGGGCGCGGCGGGTCGGCTGCCGGTGGCGACAATGACCTTGGGAACCATGATCCTGCGCCCGCCGACCTCGACCCCGCCGGGGACGAGCCGCGCCGGACCCTCGTCGATATAGGTCACGCCATCGTAGCCCGGCAACAGGTCGGCGTACTTCTTCTGGCGCAGCGTCGCGACCAGATCGTCCTTGGCCGCGACGAGAGCGGTCCAGTCGGCGACCTTCGCTTTGCCGACGAGGCCAGGAAACCGGGATGCCGCCCGCGCGCCGTGCACTGCCTCGGCTGAGCGGATCATCGTCTTGGAGGGTACGCAACCCACGTTCACGCAGGTGCCGCCGATGGTGCCATGCCCGATGAGCGCGACGCGCTTTCCTCCTTCCGCGGCGGTGATCGCGGCCGAGAAGCCGGCCGATCCGGCGCCGATCACGGCAAGGTCGAAGTTGCCCTTGGGCGCGCAGCAATCGTCTTTCATCACATCATCCATCCGTTCGAGTGTTCAGTCGCCGCTGCCGTCTCCAGACCGCGTACACGGTCAGTGCGACGAAAAACGCGAGCGCGGGCAGCAGAACGTAGTCGAGCCAACCCAGCCAGACCGACAGGCCCATGGCGCCCAGAAGCACCACGAGCACCGGCGTGAAGCAGCAGAGCGCCGCGATGACGGTGCCTACGATCCCTGTCGCGATCAGCTTGCGGTCGGACTGCTCGGTCATCCCGTCAGCCCGTGATGCGCGCCGGGTAGCCTGCATTGGCCCACGCGGTCGCTATGGCGTCGGCGCTCGTCGCGGCGGTGTCGAAGATCACCGTGGCCGTGCGGGCCTCGAAGTCGATCTCGACGGCGCGCACGCCCTCGACGCCTTCCATCGCGCGCTTCACCGTCACTGGGCAGAGCGCGCAGGTCATGTTGTCGACCGCGAAGGTGACGGTCTGCTCGGCGGCGACGGTCTGCGCAGCGGCTGGGATGGAAATGATGGGCGCGACGGCGGTCAGGCCGAACAGGACGAGGGCAAGGATCTTCTTCATGGGGATATCCTTTCGGGGTCAGTAGAGAAGCGGGGCCCACCAGTCGATGGTGAGTGCTGCGACAACGAGGATGAGGTAGGCCCAGAGCGCGGTCTTGGTGATGCGCGCCGATGCTGGCCTAGCGCAGTAGGAACCGGTTTCGCTGACGGTCGGCTTGCGGAAATACACTTGCCGGAAGCCGGCACCGACGAAGCCGAGCGCGATCACGGCGAAGATCGGCTTGTAAGGCTCCAGCGCCGTCAGGTTGCCGATCCACGCGCCGGAGATGCCGACGGTCAGCAGCACCAGCGGCCCGACACAGCAGGCCGAAGCGAGAAAGG
>MDTD01059530.1_pt1 | contig 10918 bp, 14 predicted proteins | sample 811221 | NCBI WGS metagenome assembly MDTD01 (sample SAMN05326646, study PRJNA326480) | marine metagenome | isolation source: seawater | place: Pacific Ocean: South West | collected 2011
AATATTTTTCTTCATTATTTTCTAATGTTTCGTTAATGTATTCTAATATATCTAACGCATTTATACCTTTTTCATATAAATCAGTAACACATTTACATAAATCGCAAAATTTTATTTTTTTTATTTTTTTTTTTTAAATATGACATTTTATCATTTTTTATTTGATTTTTTAATGTTACTACATTTTTATCTATATCAAAAAGATTTATGTGTTTATTATTTATAACCGGATTTGGCACGTAAAACATACAAAAACGTGATAATATAGGTTGTAATAACTTATCTTTATTGTCCAAAATTATAAAAAATCTTGTTGTATGACTATATTCTTCTATACATCTACGTAATGCTGATTGTGCATCAATTGTTAAATGATTTGCATTAAATAATATTATACTTTTAAATATATCCTTGTTTTTTAGATTTGTTTTTGCAAAAAATTTTAACTCGTCTCTAATAAATCTAATACCCTTACCGTGTGCACAATTTACATACATTGTGTATTTTTTTCTTTCTTCCAAATTATATATTTGATTTATAAAGTAATTTAATATGTATCTTTTTCCTGATCCAGGATTACCATAAAATACAATATGAGGTATTTTGTTTAATTGAATAAATTTATTTAACTTTTGTTTTAAATTTTGATGTATATTTAATGAACTCATTACATTTACTTCTTTTTATTATTTAATTCATTTTTTTCACTTTTATTATATTTGTCAGAAATTTTTATTTTGAGATTACAACTTCTTTGTTTTTCATTATTTCCAAGATTATTAAAATCAATATCATCAATATCATCAATAATAGACATTGAAAAACAATCTTTACTACAATATAAGTCACCTTTTACTATTAAATATTCACCTTGTAAGTTTTTTATTTTGCAATCTAATCTTTTTGGATAAATTTGATAATTACAATAACAGCAATAATTCATTATTTTATATATTTTCGTATATAAAATAATTTAATACTTTTTGCGTTTTTTGCGAGTTTTTCTCTTTTTTCTTCTTCTTCTTTTTGATTTCTTTTTCTTATAAAGAGATTTTCTTTTACGTGATTTCCTTTTTTTTGTCCTTTTTCCTCTTTTCTTTCTATTAGAACTACGACCGCCACTAGTTCCAACTTTAATTTCATCTTGATGGACTAAGTAAAGATTCTTCGTATTCAAATCGATCAATAAATAAATTTTTTCTCCATTTGAATTGTTCCACATATCTGATATTTGGACACTTTTAGGATCTAAATCTTGTATTTCTCTTGAAAGGCCTTCTAATTCTGCTACCTTTTTTGGTGTTTCTTGGTTATTGTTTGTTTTCTTCGTTGAATCGAGACTGTCGATAAATCTAGATAAATCTAAATTCATTTTTTTTATTACAACATTTCCGAATCCGACGTTTTTTTTCGTAAGAATTTGCGGTTGTAATTCAACAAAATAATGTGTATTAGTTTGACATTTTACTCCGTCTGATGATTTACACCATCCAACAGGTTTTGTTTTTATATGATCAATAGATTTTGCTTCTGCTTGTGGTGCTGGTGGTGGTGATGATTGTTTATCCATAATTATATATATATTATAAATATAATTATTCTAAATAAGATAAATTACGCGACTGAGTTTAATGACTGCGCGTATGGGTTATTGGATAAGGCAGATACCATATTAGGATCAGCTCTATCGTAGTTACCAAATTGACCTCTTGTAACCTTATAAGATTGTTGACCAATGGTAGTTAAGTTTGGAGTTTCAACAGGCATATTTGGTGAATTAAACTGTCTACCGCAAATAAGAGGTTCTTTTCTCACATTAACATTAACATTATTATTCACAAGTTTCATATTACCTGGATTGGTTCTATTCACCGATAACAAATCTTTATTATTTACACGCTGATTTTCATACATTTCATAATTTTTAGGTTTTGAATTTAATGAAGAACTACTGGGATTAGAAAAGTGACTGTATTGTGTAGATGTTCGCTGTTGTCCTTTTAGTTCAATATTTGCAACAGCATAACCGCCTTCGTGTGGATGTTTACCCATAGGAACATATCTATTTTCTGAATATTGTTCTTTAATAGTGCTTTTAGGTGTTTGATGTCTATTATATAATTTTTGTTCTTGTGGACCCTTGGCATTACCAATAGGTCTTAAATTACCAATAACATTTGTTTTTCTGGAAGGTCTCAATGTATCTAAAACAGGAGTAGCTAATGCCCACATACCTCTACCGATATTACCCATAGTATTTGTTTGACCTGTTAAAGATCTGGAATTGGGCAATGCTGTAAATCCTTCACGACCATAATCATTTTTATCCGAATCCCAAACATTTGCTCTAGAAGCAACGCCAATAGGATCAGTTGGTAAATCCTGACGTTTGTCAGGTAAATAATTGGGTTTGACATATGGTTTATTATTATTTGGATCTCTGCCAGCACCATAATAAGACGTAGATGTGTCTTCTCTATTTTCATATTTCAACAATTCCTCAGCTCTTTGAGTTTGTGCCTTTTCAATACCAGTTGTAGTAAACCATCTATCGGGACAATTTTCATAATGTGTGTCTGGACGTCTTTTTTCAATAGATCCCATAATACCACGACTTTGAACACTAGCTTTTGCTCCCAATATTTGTCCCTTATATGATTGTTTTGGATTAGTTTTAACTCGTAATTCATCTACGTTTTTTGGCATCCATTGATCACGTGCACTCATACCAGCATTAAAACCACCGTAAGATTCAGAAGTATATCCTCTATTTAAACCGGGACCTACTTTAACATCACCAAATGGTTTAACACCAGAAATTTTTTGTGAAACATTCATACGACTTTGCATCCAATCATTTGTATTTGGTGTCCCATTTGTATAATGCATATTTTTTTGCGGTTCAAACATAGGAGCAAGAACCTTTTTATGATTATGTTGAGATCCTGAACCTGTGTAAGAATCTAGTATATTTTCACTAACTTTATTTGTTTCCAATGGTTGTCTAATCCTAGAACCAAACCAAGGAACCATATTATTGTGAGTCAAATCTTTTGAATTAACGGTTTGACCAGTTAGTGATTCAAAGTCATTGTTTGGGTAATTAATTTCATTTTGCTTTTGTTGAAAAGTGCTATCGTAATATTTTTTTGTTTCATCTTTTTGAGATTTATAGACTCTTGTATTATTTTTTAAATTTTTTTCAATACTTTGATTATTCAAATTTATAGGGTAAAACTTTTTACTATAATTTTTAGGTATTAATCCTGAATTACCTAATTCACCTTTTTGAATATTTGTATATCCTTCTTTTTTTTGATTGGAGATTATCCATAAAAATCCTAATCCAACTGCAGGAACAAGAAATTCTGCCATATTATTATATATAGTTAATATATTTTCTTATAAGTTTATTTTTCGCCTAAATACAAATAAACTTATAATAAAATTATTTATGACATTTTTGTGCGTCATATTTATCTCTTTCTAAAATTCTGGAACTTAAATTATTGTGGAATGGAATACAAACATTTTCTTGTGGATCTAAAATTAAGGGATAACGTCTAGTTTGTTCTAAATCTCTATACATCCAAGATGGATGAGTCGCACGTGATTCATCAGTATATGGCAAATTTTTAGTGCCATAATTATGTGAAACAACTTTATTATTAATATTATTATTATATGGAAATTTTTGTTTTGTTTGAAATTTTGAAATTCCATTATTTAATCCTATTAAATCGCTGTCAATATCAATTGGATGACCATTTTTAACACTCATTAAATTTGCACCCCATTTTTGAACTCTAATTTGTGGATCATTAACAAAGGGTAAATATAATCCTTGTCCAGGAGTATCTAACATATATCTTCCAGGTCCTGATGACTCCTGTAATCTTTTTTGTGTTCTACAATTATCATAATTATATCTAGTAGAGGCCATAATAATATATGTAATTATTTTATTTTACATATATTTCCTAAATATAGAATTAAATTCCTGTATTGACACCATTCTGATTTTCCAAAAGGCTAACAACAGCTTCAACACTGAGTTGATTTTGTCTTTGACGAATAGTTTCATCTCTTTCACTGACTGTTCTTTTTTTAGTCCAATAAATATTACCTGCCAAACCTGAAAATTTATTTAATTGATTGTTAGAAATTGATACAATTTGATTTGCAGATCTTTCAGCATTTTCTAAGTTTCTTGTGACTTCCATCTTACGTGCATAACTTGTAATATTTTCCTGAACATAGTCTAGGTTTTGTCTAATATCTTCATATTGACGAATAAAATCAATATTTGCACCTCTAGAAGAGTCACTAAACACACTGTTAGAAGCTTGATTATTTCTGGCGCTTTTGGCATTAGAGAAGGATAGTGTTTTGTTATTTTGAATATTAACTCTTCTTGCAAATACAGAAATACCATTGTATCTTAATCTACCAAATTGTGATAATATATTTTCAATATCACCACGTATTTTAAAAATTTTATGCATATCATCATTTTGCAATTCTCTACCAGTTTGAGTAATAGATAACCAGGTTTCTTTGATTCTACGAATAACTTTTAATATTCCATCACTTGGATTTGTAACCATTTTAATTACTGAACGGAGTAGTTTACCGCCTTCATCTAATTGTCTGCTAGTTTCATTTAAACCTTCAATTTGACCTTGAAGATTTAACATAGTTTTTTTAAATTGGTCGTGACCTTGAGCACTTCCGGCGCTAGTTGTAGTAGTAGCATTACCTCCCCCACTTTGCTGGGAATCAGCTCTATCCTTAAGTTGCATAGCTTTTACTAATTCATTGCCATTTCTACTTAAACGTGATAAAGCTTTACTACCAGGTCTAGTATCAAAATTAACGTGAAATATGGGCATTATATAAAATTAAAATATTTTTTTTTTTAAAAATCTTCTAAATATATAATGAATGAAAATTTATTATATATAAGAGAAAAATTGTTAAATATGCCTAAAAATATTTTTTCAATACCACATCAGGTAAATAATTATACGCACGTTTTAAATTTATGGAAAAATTATAAAAAAAAAGGTTATAATAGTAATTATACAGTAAGATCCATATTTAAAATACATTTAGAAGATCCAGAGCATATTATAATGTATTATAGTAAAAATATGGATAATATTTTATTAATGTGTAAAAAAAATGAAATATATTTTAATTATAAAATACCATATTTAACTTTTAAAGATAGTAAAATAAAAAAAATGAAAAATACAAATTTTATTGCAATATATAAATAATTTAATTAATAATGTATTATTTAAATTAATTTAAATCTGAGTTCCATCAAGTTTAAAGTTAGCAGGATCAGCGGATTCTTGGCACAATGTAAGAAGACCGCGTGAATTCATATAGTTATTGACAGCAAGGTGAATACGGAATTCAACATTACGGACACCTGGAGTGCTGTTTTTAAACATAATAGAAAGAATGAGAATGTGAGTGTAGTTAGCTGTATCCTTAATATTAATATCAGTGGCACCTTCACCCATAGATTTAACAATAGAAGCTTCTAAACCACTAGAATACAAGGCACCAACAGCAGAGTTTGTGTTGGTAGCTTTAAATCCCTTATTTTCATCGAAAGCAGCAGCAATTTCGTGAACAAGGGCACTCATTGACAATGAGCAAGAAGGCTGCATTTTACCCTGAATCTTAAGAACTTCTCCTAAACTATGAACATCTTGCAACTGATTGACAACATTCATATAAGAGCAAGAATCCCAAGCTTCGTGGGGAAGACCTAAATCAAGGACAACAGAGTCAATGACATCATTCAAAATTGATACACCGGAAACAGTAACAGGTGTAGTTGAGTCTGTGCGACCTCTATCAGTAACGTGAGTAAGGGCTGAACCGGCCTGAGGAACACCGTTAACGTGTTCGCCAGAGACACCGATCATAGTAAGCATACGTTCAGCAGTAGTTGAAACACCAAAATCACCATCACCACCTCCATAGAAAGATTCGGTGAAAGAGCTCCAAGACAAAACGTGTTTGGAGTTAGCACTTGCTAATTTTGTTTGCCAAATATCAGATCCGTCAGCGGAAGATCTAACTTGACGACAAAGGGCTAAATCAATAACATTATTATTTTCGGTGGTAATAATATTGATTTCTGATGGAACAATACGTGCGAAAACAATAGCTGATGTAGATGATAAACCAGGCATTATACAATTTACAAAGAAAAAAAAAATTAAAAAAAGGTGGAAAATCCTGAATTTTGTGAAAAAAGTTGATTAAAGCCTGATGGATGCTGAGCTAAAAACGCATCTTCATTTTGACTATTATCATTTGATGATATTTTTATATGCAACTTAAATTCACTATCTTTTGCCCTAGGGGTAGTATTTCTAAATAATATAGATATGGCTAAATAACCAATTTTTTTTTCAGTTGTTCCATCCAATTTATTCATTAAAGCATCCCAGGAATCTTTAGAATCAGTTACTGAATAAACAGCACTTTGTGCACTGCCATCATCGGATGATTTTTCATTATTAAAAGCGTCATATGTTTTTGCCAATTCTCGAGCAATTTGTTGTCGTGTTAAAGAACTGCAAACTACAGCGCTAGAATAAGCTGAACTTAGTAAATGAGATAATGCTCTTATTGGTTGTAATATATTTACAATGTTAGCATAAGAAGCTGAATCCCAGTTACCAGCTTTTGCATCCAAATCAAATTCTAAGGATTTTACTACATTATCCATTAAATTAACTCCCCTTATTTGATTATTTTTATCACCTCTAAAAGTCACTACAGGTCCATTAACTACAGGAGAATTTTCATATAATAAACCTTCTGCCAAATTTACATTTGTAAATATGATTTTTCTCGCCTTTGACTCCTTTATTGCAAATAAAGGATCATCTTCTATATCTTGTCTTGCAAAAAACAAATCATTAAATACTTCTCCATTTAAGGTAAAATTTGCTATGTTTGATTTCGGGTAAAAACCATCTTGTGCAATTTGTGATGAAAATGACAAATTAGTTGTATGTATTAAAAGTCGTGAATCAAAAATTTGTGGAACATCTAATGGACAAATTCTTACAAAAACTAATGATTGAGGTTTGAAACTCATTATATAAAAAATTATATTTTTATTTAATGAAATAAATTAAAACTATTATGATGTTGAATATTGAAATTCATTAAACTAACTCGTCTTTTAGCATAACTATTTGAATTTACATTGTTAGGAAAAACTGGTGCATTCGAATGACTCTGGTTAGTAGTGTAACTATTTATTACTCTTCCTCTAACTGGAAAATAATGTGTGTGTTGTCCTGATATTGTAGCAAGTGATGTTTCCTTAATATTATTTGCTTTTAAGAAATTACTTTCAGAATCTTGTTGTAAAGTTGAACCGTGATTTCTTCCTAGTCCAATACTCATTAATGGTAAAATGTTCATAGTTTTTTCTCCAAAATTACCATCTATTTTTAATTGATCATAATCTAAATAACTTTTCATACCATCTAATAAATTTTTAGGATTAATTTTTTTTGCTACATCATCTGCTTCATCTGCTATAGCAGCTGCGGCTTGTGCTGCTGCCGCTGATTGACTAGAAAATGTTGACGCATCTTCTGCAACTCTAGTATATGATGTTGAAGTCGTATAATCACCTGCTGAATTTGTTTGAGCAGATCCACCAACTTCTTCTTCTGTAATAATAGGAACATAATCAAATGGTCTTGTGATAGGTTGCATAGCTAAACTAGCATTTGTGAAATTATTACTATTAAATTGAGTTCTAAAAACAGGACCATTAACTGATGGGTTCGATTCATCCACTATCCATTTTCTATGTAAATGTGGTGTTGTTGTAGCAGGACTACGAAAATGAGTTATATTATTGTTTACGTGTTTGTGACCATAATTACTAGAAATATTTATACCGCTATTTATATCATGAAAATGATCAGCATAATATAATCCATCATTATTAGGATTCTTAAATATATTATAAGAAAATGTTGCCATAATATATTTTATTTATATTTTTTAATTTAAAAAATTTTTTACGAATATATAGAAATGGAAAATAGAATAGAACAAGCATATGAAATTGAAACATTTCATTTTAATACAAAATTTAGAAAAAATTATTATAAAACACCGTCTACTAGATGTGAATTTGAATTTGCTGAATCCAATCGTTATAAATCAATTAGATTAGCTCATATAGCAATTCCCAATAGTTGGTATTTATTTTCAAATTTATTAGAAAACAATAAATTTATTATACAAGTTGAGAATGAAACAACAGATAATGTAGAAATTTTAGAAGTTATTATACCAGAAGGAAATTATACTCCTGCAGATTTAGAAAGTTTTTTAAATCAAACATATTTTCACGAATCAGGTAGAACTTATGGATTTTGTAAAATAAAATTTTCTATAAGTAAACATACATTAAAGACTAGTTTTTCATTAGTGAACACAACTATTGAAGAAAATTTAAAATTTAATATCATTTTTGTTGACGAAAGCACAAATACTATTATGAATACGTGTGGTTGGTTATTAGGATTTAGATATGGTAAGTATTATAACATTAAAGATGAAGTTTATTCAGAAGGATTATATGACGGCGGAGGTGATAGATATGTATATTTTTGTTTAAGAAATACGGAATTACAAAATTCATTTAATAAACATAAAATATTATTAGAAGATCAAAGATTATCTTTTCAGTCTGATAATGTATTAGCAAAGTTATATTTAAAAAATGGAAAATTTACTATAAATATTGATGATCAAAAAGATAATGATTATAGTTATAGTAGAGTATTGTTATTAAAAGAACCACAAAATATTGAAAAAATCCAAATATCATTAGTTGATCAATATGGTCAAGAAATATATTTAAATAATATGGATTTTTCATTTACATTAGAACTGTATAAAGATGTTTAAAGTTAATTTATATATAAATATTTTAATGTATATATAAATTATATGAATTTATTAGGATCTTGTGAATTTTCCAATAATTTGTCTTTGTTTGGAAATAGATCAAATACAATTATACAGCAAGGAGGAGGTGGAGAAATAAAAAAATTAAACGATTTAAAAACTTATTTAAATGACACATTTATTCAACCATTATTAGTTCGTGATTTCGACTTTATTAATCAAAACAAGTATAATTTTACATACTTAAATAATCAACTTTTAAAATATAAACATTTAAGTGAAAAAGAAGTTGAACTGTATATGCAAATAGTTCGTTTCGCGCAAGAATGTATTGTTATTTTGGAAAAGAATGAAGAATTGGAAGATAAATTGTATAATAATGATGGTTTCATGGGTATCGTAACGCACGTTCCTTCTATTATTTTAAAACCAGAATTCGAAATTTACAAAACTTTCTTTGGTATGCCTCCTGCTGGAAAATTCGATGTTAACGCTGTAAAAACAATTAAAAATATTTTAGATAGTAACCTAGGTGCAACTTATGAACTTATAGAAGAAAAACTATTAGAAATATATGAGGCACCCGTAAGAAGAAATTTGGGTGGTTTTGAATGGGCTGAACCTATTCGTATTGCGAAACCTGACTTAAGATCACGATTACAAAATACAAATTTATTTGATGAAGCTTATTGATTGCAATAAATATCACTGTTTTTTATTAATTTAGTTGCCGGAGATAATGCTTCTATTGGTTCTGCATTTATCCAATCACCTACAGATACCCATTTTCCATCATCTAAATCCTTATAATGTGTAAAAAAATACTTAACTTTATTTAATACTTCAATATCTAAGTCTTGTAAACTATTTATATGTTCAGATTTTTTACTTACCTTATTTATTGGAACAAATATAAATTTATTATCCTCCCCGTTTTCATCTGTAGTTTCTAATGCCCCTATTAATTTACATTTAATTATTGATCCAGGTAATAAAGGGTCACATAATACAACAGCATCTAATGGATCATTATCACGACCTAATGTGTGTGGAATATAACCGTAATTAAATGGATATACAAATGGAACATTTAAAAAACGATCGACTTTTAATTTACCATTTTCATATTCATATTTCACAGATGAACCTTTGCTTATTTCAATATTAATTTCATAAGGATTTTTGTAAATTATGTTTGATTTTTTATCAAACTTTTTATTTTCCATTATAATTTATTTATAATTATTTCTATTAAAGTAATTATAAATGTTAATTATCTTCTAAAAATTGTATAACGTTCATTATTATGAATAACTAATGGTTCAGGTATATTGTCATTTGACTCTGGTTTTGCATCAAAAAAATTCATTTGTCCTATATTGTTTAACTGTGCAACAACAGGAGCCTTGGGTTGAACTAAATTCGTGCTGCCAATACCAAATAGTGAACTTTCAATATCAGCACCATTTTGTGATAATACACTGTTGTTTATACCATTAGGAATAGTAGGATAATTCATACCTAATCCTGGTGAGAAATTTTGATTGTGTAAAATTTTTCCAACATATGTATTATTATTATAACTTTTGTTATATGTATTCATTTCTCTTTTATAGCTCATAGGAGCATTTTTTAATCTTGTCGATGCCATATATAACATACAAACATATTTATTTTTTTAACAAATAATTTAAACTTTCATCTAAATCTTTCATATCCTTTTGAAATACAATTTTTTTTTCAAAATAGGTTTTTAAACAACGGTGCATATATATAAAACTTTGATATGAAAATAATATAGGCATAACAGTATCTTTTCTATTATTATTACTTATAAAAGGTATGTTGTATTTTCTTAAAAATAAATGATCAAAAAATACATTATCTCCTATTTCACCTAATAAATAATCAAATACTTGAATTATTTTTTTCCCATCATAAGATT
>MDTD01029401.1_pt1 | contig 10916 bp, 11 predicted proteins | sample 811221 | NCBI WGS metagenome assembly MDTD01 (sample SAMN05326646, study PRJNA326480) | marine metagenome | isolation source: seawater | place: Pacific Ocean: South West | collected 2011
ATGAAAAAATAAAAATTGAATTTAAAAAAGGTGATTTAAAAAAAAATATCGAAATTACTGAAAAACCAAATAATTTACAAAAAGAAGTTCCACTTTACGGAATTTATGATCCTGAAGAAAACGATTTAAATTTGGATATGTGGAGAAATACAGATGGAACTGAGATCAAAAAAGTTTTTAAAAGGATAAATAAAATTAAATTATCTGAATCATCAGAGTCCTTATTTCTTAGCACAATAATGACTTACTCATATTTACCCCAAAAAAATTTATCTGATGAAGAATTTCTAAGTATGAAAATAAATTGGCTTATAGAAAATAATAAAGATGATCTCCTAGAAGAGTTTTTAAATAGTAATAAAAATTTTTATAATAGATCTAAGGTAATTCAATATTTAGTTGACAAAAATATTTCAAAGGCAAATTTAGGTGAAGGTTGTAAAAAATCAGAATTTATTAACAAAGAAATAAAAGATTCTTATTTAGAAAGATTTAAAATATACTGTCTCATATTCAATGATAAGAAAAATGAAGCTCAATTAATTTTTGATTTATTAAAAGAACAAAAATTATCAGATAAATTTTTTAATGATAAAATAAATTTTCTTTTAGGGATAACTGATAAAGCAAATAATAAAATCAAAGACGATAATCTCCTTAATTTTTATTTATCATCTATAACTGTACCAAATTTTAAATACGAACCTAATGAGAAAACAAATAAGTACATTTGGGAATATTTAAATGCGGCGAACTTAGTAAAAATTGATGACTATGAAGATAGAGAAAAAATTAAAACTTTAGAAATTGCTGCAAATGATGATAGGTTTGATAAAGAAAAACTCTTTGAAATTTACAAGAAAATACCATTTGATCTAAATAGTCTTATAAATGCACAAGGCGTTTATAAGTCTCTTAACGATGTTGATGCAAGAGCTTTGCTTTTCCAAAAATTTTTATTGTCAGATAATTTTGAAAATAAAGTCAAAGTGCTTTTGCTAATACAAGAAAATTCAAAAAAAGCAAATTTGTATAATATTTTTAAAGTATTCATTAGTGATAGTTTTAAGGAGATTGCTGAAAAAGATAAAGTACCTAAAGAATATGAAGCAGTTTTTAAGAAGAATATTATTCTAGATGAAAATAAACTTGGTAAAGTAAAATTTGATGATAAAATTTTACATAAATCAAGGGTCATTAGATTTTACACAGAAAAAAATACACCAACACAAAAAGCCCAGAAAGATCTAAATAATGTTTTTAAAAAGATTAAAAAAAATAAAAAATACTTTTATTCAGCTAAAGACCTTGCTCTCATTGAGTCTTTAAAAACTGATGGTATTTTTATTCCAAAAGAAATTAAGACTGAGGAAATAGCTAAAAATTATTCAGTTCCTAAAAATTTGCTTAATTTAGTTAAAAATGAAGAAACAGGCTTATTAGCTTTAAAATTTGTAGAAATTATTGGCGAGGACGAAATTACTTCATTAGACCCAGAGACTATTTACTTTATCACTAATATACTCAATAAAGCCAAATTAATAAAATTTAGAAATAAAGTCCTAACTTCAGCACTACCTATGCGGTCCTAATTAGAATATAAATCTATTATGGTAACAAGAAACATAATTATAGAACCAGACCCTATACTAAGAAAAAAATGTCAAAAATTTGAAAAAGTTGATGAAAGTGTAAAAAAATTAATGAATGATATGTTGGAGACCATGTACAAAGCTCCTGGTATCGGCTTAGCAGCTATCCAAATTGGAATATTGAAAAGGGCTGTAGTAATTGATGTTTCTAAGAGTGATGAAAAGAAAAATCCATTGTTTCTTATTAATCCAGAAATAACATTTAAATCAAAGGAGACATCTGTTTATGAAGAAGGATGTTTATCTATACCTGGACAATTTGCAGAGGTAGAAAGACCAGCCGAATGTCACATCAAATATGTAAATTTAGAAGGTAAACTTAAAACATTAAAGGCAGATGGAATTCTTGCGACCTGTATTCAGCATGAAGTAGATCATTTGAACGGAATTCTTTTCATTGATTATCTATCTAAGCTTAAAAAGGATATGATTGTTAAAAAACTTGTTAAACAAAAAAAAGCTCTCGAAAGGATAGTAGTTTAAAAAGTTATGTCTTTCAATCTTGTTTTTATGGGAACACCCGAGTTTGCTAGGGAATTTTTGGAATACATTCATTCAAATTCACAATTTAATATCCAAGCTGTTTTTACACAACCTCCAAAAAAATCTAATAGAGGTCAAAAATTAAATTTCTCATCAGTTCATCAATATGCAAAAGAAAAAAATCTCAAAGTTTTTTCTCCAGAAAAGTTTACAAAATTAGAAGTTGACCATTTAAAACAGATTAAACCTGATGTAATTCTAGTAGCTGCTTATGGAATAATTCTTCCTGAGGAAATTTTAATGATACCCTCATGTGGATCAGTTAATATTCATGCATCTCTTTTACCAAGATGGAGGGGTGCAGCTCCAATTCATCGAGCAATTATGAGCGGTGATGACAAAACAGGTATATCAATAATGAGAATGGAAAAGGGTTTAGACGAGGGCCCAACCTACATCCAAACTGCAATTCCAATTAATGAAAACGATACTTATGAAGATGTTTATAACACTTTAATTGAAGCTGGAAAAAAAACACTTAATGAATATTTCTTTCCTGGATCTCATGGTTTGCATTACCCTGCAAGACAAAACCCAGATGGTATTACATATGCACATAAAATTGAAAAAAGTGAAATGCAAATAAATTTTAATGAGACCGCCTATCAGGCTCATAAAAAAATTTGTGCTTTTTCACCTAAACCTGGAGCTTGGATTGAATTAGATAATGTTAAATACAAATTATTCGATACAAGATTAATTACGAAAACTGAACAAAAAAAAACACTTGATTTAGAAAAATTGGTTTTAAGTTTTAAAGAGGGACTATTATTAGTTAATAAAATACAAAAAGAGGGAAAAAAAGTCATGAGTGTCGAAGAATTTAAAAGAGGATATCCAAAAGAACTTGAAAGAATTCAAAAGAAATTTTTAAAAACCTAAGCAAGTGAATAGATATAAAATAAAAATTGAATATGATGGTACCCCATTTGTTGGATGGCAATATCAAAAAAAAGGATTATCAGTCCAAAAGATTTTACAAGATGCAATTTTCTTATTTTCACAAGAAAAAACAATTGTTAATGGAGCGGGAAGAACGGACTCCGGGGTTCATGCTTATGAGCAAGTTGCACACTTTGACTTAAAAAAAAACTTTGAAAAAAAAAAATTTGTTAGCGGCGTGAATAAATATATTGGAAATAAACCAATATCTATTTTAGAAATACAAAAAGTTAATAAAAATTTTCATTCAAGATATAGCGCAAAATTAAGAATTTACCGTTATGTGATAATAAATAGATCTTCTAGATTGGCACTACAAAAAAATAAGGCCTGGCATATTAAGAATAAACTAAATTTGCTATTAATGAAAAAAGCTTCAAAAATATTAATCGGAACTAATGATTTTACAAGTTTCAGGTCAGCTAGCTGTGGAGCAAAATCGGCTGTTAGAACAATAAAAAATGCATTAATTAAAAAAGATGGTAATAAAATATTTTTAGACTTTTCCTCAAAATCTTTTTTACAACAGCAAGTAAGATCTATGGTCGGTTGCTTAAAATTTGTCGGAGAAGGAAAATGGACACCAGAAAAATTAAAAGAAGTTATGCTCATAAAGAAAAGATCTTATTGCGCACCTCCAGCTCCATCCCATGGACTTTATTTACTAAAAGTAAAATATTAAAAATTTACTTAAATTGAGAAAGGGCTCTAACATGATGGTCAGCACTTTCAGACAGAGCTTTTAAGTCATATCCTCCCTCTAGAACTGATACCACATTATTTTTACAGAATGATTTGGCAATTTTAAGAGTTCTTTGAGTTATTTCGTAAAAATCTTCAGATCTTAATCTAAAATTTGCTAAAGGGTCATTTTCATGCGCATCAAAACCAGCTGAGAACAGTAAAAATTCTGGTTTGAATTCCTTGAGTTTTGTTAAAACATGCTCATAAGCATTAAAGTATTCCTCAGAAGTCGTTCCAGCTGGCAGCGGTATGTTTAAGATATTATTATACTTACCTTTTTCATTTCTCGAACCAGTTCCAGGATAAAATGGATATTGATGTGTAGAAATATAAAGGACTTTTTCATTTTCAAAAAAAATATCTTGTGTCCCATTACCATGATGAACGTCAAAATCAATAATTGCAATCTTTTTTAACTTATATTTTTCAATTAAATAATGAGCACCAACAGCAACATTATTGTAAATACAAAACCCCATTGCTTTATTCCTTTCAGCGTGGTGTCCTGGTGGTCTCACAGCACAAAATACATTTTGAAATTCTTTCTTAAGGACACAATCTACGGCAGTAATTATTGAAGCAACAGCATCTAACGATGCTCGCTTGCTGCCAGGAGAAACAATAGTATCTCCATCTAAATAATGTAAATTTTTTTTTGGAAAAGATTTTTCAACTTGGTCAATATAATCCTTATTATGTGCAATTTTTAAATATTTTTTGTCAAAACTAGAAGGTTTTTTCCAAAGTAGTTTTTTATTTTTTTTTAAGGTTTCAATGACTATTGAGACTCTATCAGCTCTTTCAGGGTGACTTAAACCAGTGTCATGATTTAGATATGAGTCTGTAGTTATAATTCCAGTTTTCACTTAAAATAATTTACTAATATATTTTCGTAAATTTTAGTTAATTTTTTTAAATCAGAAATAGGTACGTTTTCATCAATTTTGTGCATAGTTTTTCCTACTAATCCAAATTCCAAACACGGAGCAATATTTTTTATAAATCTAGCATCCGAAGTGCCCCCTGAAGTAGACAGTTTTGGCTTAATACCAGTAATATCTTTAACAATTTTTTGTATCATCAATGTTGTTTTGTTAGGTCTAGTCAAAAATGCTTCACCAGAGACTTCATATTTTATCTGAAATTTACACTTATTTTTTTTTATCATTGATCTTATTAAATTATTTAATCTTTTTTTTAATGAGCTTGAGGAATGTTTGTCATTAAACCTAATATTAAATACAGCGCTAGCTGAACCTGGAATTACATTATCAGCCAGATTATCAATATTAATTTTTGTTATTTCAAGATTAGAAGGCTGAAAGTTTTTTGTGCCTTTATCTAATTTTACTTCTTTAATTTTTTTTAAAATCTTTATTATTGTATTAGCAGGGTTATTAGCTCTGTGCGGGTAGGCCACGTGACCCTGGGTACCATTTACAGTAAGACGACCGGTTAAACTTCCTCTTCTTCCAATTTTAATCATTTCTCCTAACTTATTGGGATTTGTTGGCTCTCCTACTAAACAAAAATTAATTTTTTCTTTTCTTTTTTTTAAAAATTTTACAACCTTTTTTGTACCATTTATAGCGATACCTTCTTCATCTCCAGTTATCAATAGACTAATGGATCCCTTAAACTTTTTATTTTGACCTTTAAACTTACTCACTGCCGCTATAAAGCAAGCTATTGATGACTTCATATCTGCGGCCCCACGGCCAATTAATTTATTGTTTTTAATTACTGGATTAAATGGATTCGTGCTCCAATCTTTTACATTACCAGGCGGAACAACATCAGTATGTCCGGCATAACAAAAATTAGGAGATGAGTCTCCAAGTTTAGCGTAAAGATTTTTAACATTTTTAAAATTTATTTCCTTACAAATAAAACCTAACGATCTTAGATTTTTTGATAGTAACTTTATTACACCAGCATCTCCGGGAGTTATACTTGGTTTACGAATCAATTCTTTAGCTAATTTTAATTCACTTATCGTCATTATTTATTAGTCTCTTAATAAATCGTTAATTGAAGTTTTGCTTCTAGTTTTTTCATCAACTTTTTTTACAATAACTACGCAATACAAAGCTGGACCGTCAGGATTTTTTTCACTTGGCATCGATCCAGGAACCACAACTGAGTAGTTAGGGACTTTTCCAAAATGAATTTTTCCTGTAGCTCTATCAAAAATTCTTGTCGATGCACCAATATAAACTCCCATAGATAATACTGAACCTTTTCCAATAATAACACCTTCTGCTATCTCCGATCTAGCACCAACAAAACAATTATCCTCAACAATAGTTGGATTTGCTTGCATTGGTTCTAGAACTCCTCCTATACCTGCTCCACCTGAGATATGACAATTTTTTCCAACTTGTGCACATGATCCTACCGAGGCCCAAGTGTCGATCATACTTCCTTCATCTACATAAGCTCCAATATTTATAAACGATGGCATTAAAACAACATTTTTACCAATAAAAGAACCTTTTCTAATTACCCCGTTAGGAACATATCTAAAACCAGCTTTTTTGATTTTTTCTTCGTCCCAACCTTGAGTTTTTCCTTCAACTTTATCATACCAAGTTGAATACGGACCTTTAGAGGCTTTCATCTTATTGACCCTAAAACTTAATAAGATTGCTTTTTTAATCCATTGATTGACTTTCCATTCGTCATCTTTTTTTTCAGCAACTCTTATTTTTCCTTGATCCAATAAATCGATAGTCTCATCTATTAACTTTTTAACTTCCTTATTAGAAGGATCTACTTTTTCTTTTTTGGAGAAAGCTTCATTAACCAATTTTTCTATATTATCTATATTCATTAATCTCCTTTAAAAAATTTGTTAAATTGTCAGTTTTATAATTTATAAACTTCTCATTAGAAAATTCTGCGGCCCATGGCTCCTCATTTTTGATCCAAACAGTTTTCATTCCAAGTTCATAAGCCGGTTTTAAATTTCTAGCAATATCTTCTACTAATATACTATATTGTGGCTCAATTTTGTATTTTTGTATTAACATTTTATAAGCTTCTAAGGAGGGTTTAGGAATAAAATTAGACTCTACGATATCAAATACACCATCAAAAAGCTTATCAATTCCTATTTTTTTTGTGACATTGCTAGCGTGTGCTTTAGACCCATTTGTAAATATAATTTTTTTACCTTTAATCTTTGAAATTTCATTTTCTAAATCTTTGTCTCTTTCTAGAAAGTCTAAGTTAACATCATGAACAAACTCAAGAAACTCGTTTGCATCAATGTTATGATGTTTTATCATACCTGACAAGGTAGTGCTATATTTATGGAAATAGTCTTTTTGAATTTTTTTTGCCTCACTAATTGAAATATTTAGTTTTTTCGAGATGTAAGATGACATTTTTTTATCAACTTGATCAAAAACTTTAGTCTGCCCTGAATACAAAGTATTATCTAGATCAAATAACCAGTATTTAATTTGAGTTAATTCTTTCATTTTCTTATTAAAGTTCCCGATCCTTTATCTGAAAATATTTCATCAAGAATAGAATGTGGTTTTCTACCATCTAGAATAACTACACCTCTTACTCCATTCTCGACAGCATCAATGCAATTTTTTATTTTTGGGATCATTCCCCCTTGTACAATTTTCAATTTAACTAAATTTTCTATATCAAAAGGTTTTATTTCAGATATTAAATTTTTTCTATCGTCATAAACTCCCTCAACGTTAGTCATTAATAAAAGCCTCCTTGATTTAATTTTCTTTGCTATAGCACTTGCTGCAGTATCTCCATTAATATTGTAGGTATTATTATCATTATTCAAGCCTAATGGTGCTACTACAGGTATTTGACCTAAATCTATAATTTTTTTTAAAGTACTCGTATCAATTTCGTTTGGTACCCCAACAAAACCAAGTTTTTTATTATCGGGTACGACTTTAATTATATTATTACTTTTCGAGTTAATTGGCACAGCTCTTGAGCCTTTTTTAATTAACGACTCAACAATGTCATTATTAAAATCAATTAGTACTTTTTCAACTATTTTGATTACATTCTCATCTGTTACCCTTAAACCATTTATAAAACTTGTTTTAATATTTTTTTTTTCTAGTTCTCTTTGAATTCTTGGCCCACCGCCATGGACTACAATTATTGATAGTCCTAACTTGTTAAGAACACTTATATCTTCAATAAAGCTATTGAAAATATTTCTGTCTATCAGAACATTTCCACCATATTTAATCACAATTGTCTCTTTTTTATACTTAGAAACATATTTGGGAATGTTAGAAATTTCTGGTGCTTCCTTTGGCCAAAACTCTTTAATCTCTTTTAGATAGTTCTCTTTTGACATTTAGACAGTTCTAATTTTTGTCTTTCGCATAATAACCCACTGTTGAGCTATGGTTAAAATATTATTCACTGTCCAATAAACTACTAAACCTGAAGGAAATGGAGCGAGAATAATTGTTAAAAAAAGTGGAAAAAACATAAATATTTTTGCCTGTATCGGATCAGTCGGCGCTGGATTCAGTTTTTGTTGAAGGTACATGGTAAGCCCCATTAATATTGGCCAAATACCAATAATTAAAAAACCAGGTGGATCCCATGGTATTAATCCAAATAAATTAAATATTGAAGTAGGATCTTGAGCTGATAAATCTTTTATCCAACCAAAGAAGGGCTGATGCCTCATTTCTAAAGAAATATAGAGCATTTTATAAATTGCAAAAAAGAAAGGTATTTGTATTAAGATTGGCAAACAACCAGAAGCTGGATTGACCTTTTCTTTCTTATATAAAGACATTATCCCTTGTTGTAACTTCACCTTATCATCTTTATGAACCTCTTTAAGTCGTGTCATTTCGGGCTGCAAAGCTTTCATTTTTGCCATTGACCTAAATGAATAATTTGCAAGTGGGAAAAAAATAATTCTAATTGCTGCTGTTATTAGAATAATCGCAATTCCAAAATTACCAGTAATTTTAAACAAATAATCAATAATGAAAAAAAGTGGTTTAGTGAAAAAGTAAAACCAACCCCAGTCAATTACTAAATCAAATTTCTCTATATTTTGACTTTCTGCATATCCATCAATTGTATTCACCTCTTTGGCAGCTACAAAGATTCTAACTTCATTACTTTTTGTTGCTGAAGGCTCTAAATTAATAGGGTTATTTAATATGTAGTTTGCTTTATAAGAATTTTTGAAAATAAATGTTGATTTAAAATTTTCATCTTTTGGAGGCACGATAGCGGTAACCCAATATTTGTCAGTAATGCCCAACCAACCATTATTTGCTTCTCTTATAATCTTTTTATCTTCAATATCATCATAGTCATCTTCTTTTAGTTCACCATCAAAAACACCTATAAAACCTTCATGCAAAATATAAAAACCCATTACATCATCTGGTACTTTATTTCTTGTTATCTGTGAGTAAGGAAAAAGCTGAACAGTTTTATTAGAATTATTTTGTATTTCTTGATTTATTTTAAACAGATATTTTTCGTCCAATTCAATTTTTTTTCTAAAAATTAATCCCTCATTATTATTCCACTCTAATACAACTGGATTTTTTGGTGACAAAACATTATTTCCTTTTACTTTCCATTCACTATTGATTGTTGGTACCTTTATTTCATTTCCAATACTGGTCCAGCCAGTTTCAACAAAATAACCTTCAGAAGTATCTCTAGGATTTAAAAAAATTACGTTGTCTTTTTTTTCTATTGTTTGTTTATGTTTTCTAAATGATAGGTCGTCAAGAATACCTCCTTTTAAAGAGATTGAACCTTCAACTTTGTCATTAAGAATTTTTACTCTTTCAACATTTTCAATTGACTCTTTCCTAGTTATCGACTTTGACTTTTCAATTTGGTTAACATTTGGTGTTATGTCATTTTCCTTTTTAGCTTTGTTTAATGCCTGTTCTTGACTATTTTGAGTGACCGGTTCTTTTATTGGAACTGTGAAAAAAGCCTCCCAAAATAATATAACAGCTAAAGAGAGCGCTATTGCTACAAATACATTTTTTCCGTCCATACGAATTTTTACCTCATTTTCTTTTTTTAGGGACCAAGTCTAGTCCAGACCCTCCGCCTAAAGATTTAATTGGATGACAACTAAACACTCTTTTTATGCCAAATCTAAAACCATGGTAAAGTCCATGAGTTTTTATAGCCTCAATAAAATACTCAGAACATGACGGCAAGTATCTGCATTTGTTAATCCCTAATAAAGGAGACAAAATGATTTGGTAAGCACGAATTACATATACAAATATTTTTGTAATTATACTCATTTTAATAATACTCTTTTAAAGGTTTTAGACATAATATTCTCAAGATTTTTACTATTTTCTTTATACGCGTTTGATTTCCCAAAAACTATATAAGTATAATTACTGTTAATTGCACCATTTTTTTTAGTGAGTTTTTGCACAATTGCTTTTAATTTTCGCTTAATTCTGTTTCTTTTGACAGCAGTTCCAATTTTTTTTTTCATAATAAAACTAATATATAAAATATTTTTATTTTTTGGTTTTAAAAAATTTTTAGCAGCATAAACTGAAAAGAATTCTGTATGCATTTTTTTCTTTTTTAAAACTATTTTAAAATGACTATTTTTTTTTAAGCTTTCAAGCTTTAACATGAATTTTATGTTGATAATCTTTTACGGCCTTTAAAACGTCTTCTTGCGATTAGCTTTCTACCGCCTTTTGTCGACATTCTTGACCTAAAACCATGTCTACGTTTTCTAACTAGTTTGCTTGGTTGATATGTTCTTTTCATAAAATGTTTTTAGTTATATATTTAAATTAAGCTCTCATGTACAGTTAAAATCGTATGAATATTAACTTTAAATTGATACTAGGTATAATTTATCTATTTTGCCTAATAATTTTCCTTTATGTCTTATTTAGTTATCTAGACCTGAAAGATTTAAAAGACTACACATTTATCAAAAATAACAGCGAAATCCTTTTCGAATATAAAAATAAGAATTTAACTATTTTTACTGTATTTTTCTTTTTG
>MDTD01039250.1_pt1 | contig 10916 bp, 10 predicted proteins | sample 811221 | NCBI WGS metagenome assembly MDTD01 (sample SAMN05326646, study PRJNA326480) | marine metagenome | isolation source: seawater | place: Pacific Ocean: South West | collected 2011
GACCTGCTCCTTGCTCGTGTCTTGCTAAAATATGTTTTATTGATTTATGATTTTTTAATTCATCATAAATTGGTAGAACCGCACCTCCAGGATAACCAAAGATATATTCAACCTTCTGGTCTTCCAGTGCTTTAAATACAATTTCTGCTCCACTTAATAATTTTGGCATTTATACAATCTAGCCTAGAAATGGATTGCGTCAAGTTTTAGCTTACAACTTTTAATGATTTTTTTAAAAGATTCGAGAAATTTTTAGAATAAAGCTTGTTCCAATTCTTCATATGACCTCGAGCCCAAGTATTTTGTCTTTTTGCGTATTGTCTAGTTTTTATGTTAATGAGCTTCTTGCACTCCTCTAATGATATTGATCCATTCAAAAAATCACTAATTTCCTTAACCCCAATTAATTTATTAGCTGATAAATTTTTATTGATTTTCATAGAGTTAAATTTTTTAACCTCATTAATACATTTATTGCTAAACATTTGATCAGTTCTTGTACAAATTTTTTTAAGTAATTCTTCTCTCGGGACATCAAGAAATATCGTTCTTAAATCGAAGTCTTTAAATTCTGATTTAGTATTAACAAACCAATCATAAAGAGATTTTTTTGTTTTAAGTTTAACCTCATACGCTCTTTGAGCTCTTTGGGAGTCAGTTGGTAAAATTCTATTTTTAACTTTTGGATCAAGCTTCAAAAGTTGGTCATAAAATTTTTTATAACCAACTTTTTTATAAAGTTTTCTTACATTATTTCTAGTTTTCGTATCAATATCTGGAATTTTACTTATGCCTTTAGTAATCGTATTAAAATACAATCCAGTTCCTCCAACAATAATTGGAGTTTTATGCATACCCAAACATATATTAATTTTATTCTTAGCGTGTTTAAACCAATCACCAACTGAAAAATAACTTTTCACTGAAATCACTCCATATAGATGATGTTTTACCTTCTTTATTTCATAAACACTTGGTCTTGATGACAATATATTGAATTCTTTAAATACTTGCATACTATCTGCATTAATAATTTCACCATTAATTTTTTTTGCTAACCTAATTGCTAATTTAGTTTTTCCAGAAGCTGTTGGACCTGCGAGAAGGATAATCTTCTTTGACAAAATTAATTTATTTTAACTCCTAAATATCTTCTTTGATTATTCTGATTTATAACAGTCAGTAATAAAGTTTTCTCACCTTTTCTAAAAATTCCATCTACTATCTTTTTCAAATCAGAAATAGTTTTTATCGGAGTCTTTTGAACTTCAATTATTATATCATTTACATTTAAAAGATTTGATAGTGGGCTTCGATTAGAGATATCAGTTATTACAACTCCTGTAGTCTTTTTATCTAAATTTCTAGTAGTAATATCTTTATCATTAATATCTCTAACTGTTATCTTTAGACTTTCTATATCAACCTCTTTTTTGACTACTTTAGTTTTCTTCTCTTTGAACTCTTCTGACGCCTCAAGTCTTCCAAGTATTAACCTTTTTGAAATTAATTTTTTGTTTCTCCAAATTTTTAATTCTACACTTTTACCAACCTCTGTACTCGCAACTACTTTAGGTAGTGTTCTCATTGTATCAATTTTTTTTCCATCGAAATTCAAAATAATGTCACCAGCTTTAATTCCTGCTTTATCTGCTGGACTGTTTTGACCAACACTCGCAACTAATGCACCCTCTGGTTTTTTTAATTTCTCCACATCAGCAATTTCTTTAGTGACTTCTTGAATTCTTACACCAAGCCATCCCCTTTTTGTTTCTCCAAATTCTATTAATTGATCTATAACATTTGAGGCCGCGTTAGCTGGAATTGCAAATCCTATTCCAATAGATCCAGACTGACCAGGAGCTATAATTGCAGTATTAATTCCAATAACTTCACCCTTTAAATTAAACAAAGGTCCACCAGAATTTCCTTGATTGATTGATGCATCTGTTTGTATAAAATCGTCATATCTTGTTAAGTTAATATCCCTATTTCTAGCAGAAATAATTCCTGCTGTAACAGTTCCACCTAATCCAAAAGGATTTCCTATAGCCACTGCCCAATCACCAACTCTAGCTCCGTCAGAATCACCAAAATTTACAGTTTGAAATTTTTCTCTGGTTTCCATTTTTAAAACTGCAATATCCATGTATGGATCAGCTCCAATAACTTTAGCTTTAAATTCTTTCTCTCCGACTTTTACAAGAATATCATCTGCACCTGAAATTACATGATTATTAGTCACAACAATTCCATTTTCCTTAATTATGAAACCAGAACCTAACGAGGAAGCTTTTCTCTCTGTTGGTCTTTCAAAATCTTTAAACATTTCACCAAAAGGTGATCCTGGGGGAAATTGAAAAGGAAACTGATTTGTTGTAGTTCTGACTGTTTGAGTTGTGGAAATGTTAACCACCGAGGGCATCAATTTTTCAGCTAAGTCTGCAAAGGATTCAGGAACAGGTTTAGCATTAGTTGAAGATATATTTAAAACTAACAAAAATATAAAAATTTTTTTAATTAAATTCATTTAACTTTTTATATACCAAATTATTAAAAACCCTATAATCAAAAAAACTGCTCCGATTAACCTTAGCCTGTTTTCTGGAATAGCTTTTATATCATTTAATATACTTTTGATTTTTGACGGTAAAATGGCTAAAAGCAGCCCCTCTATAAAAAAGATTAAACCTACAGCAATAATTAGCTCTTTCACGATTATATAATATTTTTTATTTTTTGAGAGCTGGTTTTACCGATTTACCGAAAAATTTAAAAAATTCACTATCAGGTGATAAAACTAGTGATGTTTCTCCACCGATTAAAGCTTTTTCATAAGCTTGCATAGCTCTATAAAAAGCAAAGAATTGAGGATCTCTACCAAACGCGTTAGCAAATATTTTGTTTCTTTCTCCATCGCCTTCACCTTTCATTATCTCAGATTTTTTATTAGCCTGAGCTAATATAACAGTTACATCTTTATCTGCAGTTGATCTTATTTTTTGTGCAATCTCGGCACCTTGGGCTCTAAATTCTTTTGCTTCTCTCTCTCTTTCAGTTTGCATTCTCTTATAAATCGCTTCACTGTTTGCTGGTGGTAAATCAGCTCTCTTAATTCTAACGTCAACGATTGTTATACCAAAATTCTTTGCTTCTTCATTTACTTGAGATTGAATAATTTGCATTTGTCTCGCTCTATCAGTTGATAATAAAGTAGCAAGTTCTTGAGTTCCTAAAACACCTCTAATTCTTGAATTAATAATTGTAGATAATCTTGATCTTGCAACCCTCTCATTCCCAACTGAAATATAAAACTTTAAAGGGTCAACAATTTTAAACCTGGCAAAAGCATCCACAATTAATCTTTTTTGATCTGCTGCAATCACTTCTTCTGGATCATTATCTAAGTTTAATATCCTTTTATCAAGAAACACAACGTTTTGTATGAAAGGAAGTTTAAAATTTAAACCAGCTTTTGTGACAATTTTTTTGGGATCACCAAATTGTAATACAATAGCTTGACTGATTTCTTGCACGATAAATAATGATTGAAAAACTACAACTCCAATTAAAACTATTGCTGGGACTATGTATTTAACTCCTCTCATTAATTATTACTCCCTTTTTTTAATTCAGGTAATGGAAGGTATGGAACAACTCCTGATCCAGATTCTTTATCTATTATTACTTTATCTATATCTGCTAATACTTTTTCCATTGTCTCTAAATACATTCTTTCTTGCGTAACTTGCTTAGCAGTTTTGTACTCGTTATAAATCGCTAAAAATCTACTAGCTTCACCTTCAGCTTTTGCTACAACCTCTTTTTTGTAAGCCTCAGCTTGTTGTAATACTTGTTCGGCTTCCCCTCGCGCTCTTGGTATCACGTCATTTGCATAAGCTTCAGCCTCATTTTTAGATCTCTCTCTATCTGCTCTAGCAGCCTGAACATCTCTAAAGGCGTCAATAACTTGTTCTGGTGGGTCGGCTTGCTGTGTTTGTACTTGTGTAATTTGTATTCCAGAACCATATTCATCTAAAATTTCTTGAGTTATTTCTTGAACTTCAATTTCTATTTTAGATCTTCCTTCTGTCAAAATATTTTGAATTCTGTTTTTTGCTATCACTTCTCTCATAGCTGTCTCTGAAGCAGCCTTAACGGTTTCAATCGGACTCTGAATGTTGAATAAAAATTTTTGAGCATCTTTAATTACCCAGAATACTGAATAATTAATATCTACGATGTTTTCATCTCCTGTTAACATTAAACTTTCTTCAGGGACGTTTCCTACACCTGAAGATCTACCGCTATCACTAGCTGGTCTAAAACCAACATCAACTCTATTTACTTTGGTAACTTTAGGTGTCAAAACTCTCTCAAAAGGAGTTGGAAAATGGTAATGTAAACCAGGTTGAGTTGTATTTACATATTTACCAAATCTTAATACTACGCCTTGCTCATCAGGCAAAACTCTGTATAGACCGCTTGCAACATAAAGAAGTGCAATAATAATTAAACCAATAATTATCGGACGGGAACCACCTGACTTGCCTCCAGAAAATTTGTTAATCGTTTTTTGAAAATTTCTAATTATGTCATCAATACTTGGGGGATCTTGTCTAGAGCCCGATCCATTACCACCCGGAGATCCTCGCCCTCCATCTCCACCGGTAGGTGAGCCCCACGGTGATTGGTTTTTTAAAATTTTGTCTTTAAAACTCATGACACTTTATATAGTGACTTTTATCTTAAAAACAAGTTAAGTAAGAGCGATATTATGACCGTAAACTTATAAAAATATGAGCCAAAAACCACCACCAAAGCAGTTTATTAAAACTCCAATTAATGGAACTAAATATACATTATTAGTTTCAAGTGCTAAAGGTGGAGTAGGAAAATCAACAATAGCTGTCAATCTTGCCTTTGCATTAAAAAATCTTGGGTTTAAAATAGGTATTCTAGATGCTGATGTTTATGGCCCTTCACTACCAAAATTAATTAACCTTCGAGAGAAACCCAAAAGTGAAGATGGCAAAGCAATTACCCCAATTGAAAAATATGATGTTCAATGTATGTCGATGGGTTTATTAGTTGATGAACAAACTCCAATGATTTGGAGAGGGCCTATGGTAATAAGCGCCATCAAAACAATGACACAAAAAGTTTTATGGAAAGATAGAGATATTATTATAGTAGACATGCCGCCTGGGACAGGTGACACACAATTAACTTTTGCTCAACAAGTTAAAGTTGATGGAGCAATAATAGTATCAACTCCACAAGATTTAGCTTTATTAGATGTCAAAAGAGGAATTCAAATGTTTGATAAAACTGGAGTTAAAATTTTTGGACTGATTGATAATATGAGTTATTTTAAAGGTGACGATAACAAAGAGTACAAAATTTTTGGTGAAAGTGGTGTAGAAAAAACTGCGAAAGAATTTAATAAGGAATTTTTAGGTCACCTACCAATACATCAAGATTTAAGAAGTTCTGCTGATAAAGGAGAACCATTAACTCATTCCAATCCAGATCATGAAGTTTCTAAGTTATTTAAAGTTATTGCTGAAAAAATTAAACAATCTTTTCAGTAAAATCAAACGACGTCATCAATTCATTCCATTCTCTTTTTGATAGTCCTGATTTTTCATGGCTTACTTTCTCGCCTTTAGCCATTTGTTGTATAATTTTTTTTCCCTTTGCTGAAACATGAACTGCACCCACTCTGTAATCTAAAAATGCAGCATGTGTAATAGGTACCCATTTTTTTACAGTATCTAGCATTGTATCCGCGTAAACTCTTATTTCATACTGAGCATGACTATCAGCTCTTAAAAATAAAAAATTTAACAAGTTAAGTAAATCTGTTTTCCAATACCACTGAGTATATGAATTTAGAGTTAGGTTCATTCTTGCTAATTCTCTTGCCAAGCCAGTTTTGTTTTCACTTATTTTTGTCCCATCATATCTTTCATTTAACATTTTTTCATAGTTATCATAAGTTCTTGTGGCATCATCTTTTAAAATTTTTAATACTTCATCAGCTTGGTCACCTGTGATTAATTCACCTCTCCCTTGACGATTAGAAGTAGATTGAGCGGACAATTGATCTTTTGTCGGGATATAAAATTCTTTATCTAAAATTGAATATCTTGCAGAATATTCGTTTACGTTTGCTGTTCTATGTCTAATCCATTGACGGGCAATAAAAATTGGAAGTTTTACATGATATTTAATTTCACACATCTCAAAAGGAGTAGAGTGCCAATGTCTCATTAAATATTTAATGAGCCCTTCATCTGTCGAAACTTTTTTTGTACCTTTTCCGTAAGAAACTCTGGCGGATTGAACAATAGATGTATCATCACCCATATAATCAACAACTCTGACAAATCCATGATCCAAAACAGGAAGGGCTTCATAAAGTATTTTCTCTAACTCTGAAGAAGTCACTCTTTTAGTCTCATTTACTTGGGACTGTTGATCTGCAATCTCTTGCTTTTGCTCTTTAGTTAATTTCATGTTGATATTTGGTTATATATTAATTTATTAATCGTCTAAATATTATGTTAATACGTATTGTTAATAAATTCATTTATTAGGCAATTATGAGAAAAATTCATAAAAATTGTGCCATTTTAATTCCAACTTTTAACGATTGGCAATCATTAAATAAATTAATTTCCAAAATAAATAATAATGCGAGAAAAATTGCTAGAAATGTAAACATTTATGTAGTCAATGATGGATCCACAAAAAAGCAAGAATTAAAAGTAAAAAAACTTAAAAAATTAAAAAAAATAAAAATAATTAATTTAAAAAAAAACTTAGGAAGCCAAATCTCAATTTCTTTAGGCCTAAATCAATTAAAAAAAATGAAAATCAATTCTGACATTATTGTAATGGACTCAGATGGTGAAGATAATCCAAATAAAATACCTTTAATGCTCAGTTTATTGAAAGACAATCAAGATAAAATAATAGTTGCATCAAGAGCTCAAAGGAAAGAGACATTCTTTTTAAAATTTTTAAATATGATAAGATTAATTTTAACTTTTTTATTAACAGGTAAGTATATGAATTATGGAAATTTTAGTGCTTTTAAAAGTAATAAATTAAAAAATTTTTCTGAAAGCAAAGATTTATTATTAGCTTACTGTGCTGGTATTACAAGAAATATGAGTATATTAAAAACTCCTATAAATAAAGAATTTAGATACTTTGAAAAATCAAAAGTAAATTTTACTTTCTTATTTTTTTACTCTCTTAGGATATTAAGTATTTACAGATATAATGTTTTAATTAATTCTTTAATAATAATATTTTTGAGTATTTATATTGATAAATATTTTTTAGATATTACTAATCTTATAAATATGATTTCATTCTCACTTATTTTTTTGAATATCATAATTTTTTATCTTTACATCTTTGAGAAAAGTATTTTTTTTTATAAAAAATTTATTAAAAGTGTTATTAATATAAAATAGTGTCAAAAAAATCATATAAAGAAATAATTGCTGAGTTAGAAAAACAAAAATATAAGTTTAATTATTTTGAGTCTGAAACTATAGGAAATTATCTACCTGAAGATGCTGATTGGAATTATAAGGATATAGAACATCCAAAACTAGTTCACTCAGATTTTTCTGCAATCCCAACATATGTGTCTGAAGATATGGCATGTTCAATAAATATACAAAAAATTCCTTTTATAGGTATATCATTACCACTATTAATAATTAATTATGAGTATTCTAAATTTAATCAGACATATTATACATCGTTTGGACCTTTTATAATTTTTATTGATACAAATATTAAAAAAATTGAAGCAAATAAAACTAGTGTGAAAACTAAATACGCTGTTGGCTCAAAAAAAATATTTAAATTTTTACACGGAATGATCGGAAAAATTCTTTTAAAAAATTACAGAAAACTTATGTCTGAAGATACTCCTATGAGAGATAGGAAAGGCAAGCTTAGAAAAATCGGTCATCACTTTTTTTCTCCTAACGCCACCTATCCTTTCAATTATAGTGAACAAATATCTAAATCAAATGTTTATCTAAAAGTAGCTGAAAAAAATTCAGTTCAAATTAACAAAAGCGACATTTTGAAATCACAAAATGGAAACACAGTTGGGGAAAGAATAGGTGTCTTATCTTTTTTCATTTCTCAAGATGAAAATAAAATCAAACTTTGGCCGACGACATGTTCTCACGAGGGAGCAGAACTGTCATTTAAATGCATAAAAGGAGAAAGAATTTTTTGTCCGTGGCATAATAGGATTTCAATGCCAATAGCAGTCATGGATAAAATAAATAAAAACCTAAAAATAAATAATAGTAAAGATTATGAAGTTATAGATGAGGAAGATAGATTAAAAATTGTATACAAAAATATAAAATAATAAAAATAAATGAAAGATATAAATTTAAATTTTACAGAACTGAATTGTGCAATTTGTAAATCTTCAATAAAAAATTTACCTTCAATAATTCCAGAAATTAATCCAATGAGCGATGTTAAGATTAAAAAAAAAAATTGGTCGAACTTAGAAAAAATTGTAAATAAAAGAACCTTTTTCCCATATCATAGATGTAAGTGTGGTCTTCTAACAAATAAAAATTTTCTTAATCAAAGCTCATTGAAATATTTATATTCTGATATGAAGGAAAATATTCATACGAACGATACAGAACTAAATGATTTAAAAACAAAATTAGGCTACTTAGGACAAATAAAAAATATTCTTAACAGTAAAAAAAATGATTTAAGTATTTTAGAAATTGGTGCAGATAATGGAAGTTTTCAAAAATTATTAGCTGAGCGAATAAGTAATGCTAAACTAAGTGTAATTGAACCAAATAGAAGAATGCATAAAAAATTAAAAAAGAATTGTGATTTTATTTATTCTGATATTACAAAATTACCGAAAAATAAAAAGTTTGATTTGATTATAGCTATTCATGTTTTTGACCATGTCCCTAACTTTATAGATTTTTTGAAAACCCTTAAATCAAAGCTTAAATTTGAGGGACAAATATATGGTGTCGTACATAACGAAAAATCTTTGATGGCTAAAATTTTGAAAAATAAATGGCCAGCTTATTGTTTGCAGCATCCTCATTTATTTAATGAAAATAGCTTAGACTTAGCTTTTCAAAAGCTAAAATTTAAAAAAATATTTATTAAAAGAACAATAAATTTTTTTAATCTAGGTTTTTTACTTCAACATTTATTTGTGGCCTTTTTTAAGGTTAAAATTAAGTTTCCTTCTTTTTTTCCTTTAGGACTTAAGCTTGGGAACTTTTCATTTCTTTATATAAAATAAATCAAAGAATTTTATAAATAAAAAGTGAGCTTTTGCAAGTTGTGCAAATTCTTAAGAGATCTTTATTTTCAGCCAATTTAAATTTTGAAATTAAATATTTTGCACCAATTTTTTTAGCAGCATTAAAATTAAGTTTCGGTTTTCTTGGATTATTAACAAAGGCATAAACTCTACTTCCCCAATTGTCATAATATTTTCTTAAATTTTCGTTTTCTTCTAATTCTGCTTTTATAATTTTTCTAAATTCAATCTTATATTTTTGAGGATATAAGTTATGATAACCATCAATCACTTTTATATTATTCATTGCAACTATCATCGGGTCTAAACCCACTGATACTACTCGATCTTCTTTTTTAATAAGTTTACGAAATTCTATAAAATCTTTTGTGCGGTAATAGCCGTTGAATGTATAAATATTATTATAATTGTCAAATTTTTTAGAAATGTTTTGTTTATAGAAAGGAACGGCGGAAGGGCCTACTACGAAAGTTATAATTGCTAGAAAAGAAAAGAGAGATAATGTCTTTGTGTATTGACGAATATTTAGAAGTTTGAGCAACATTAAAACGTAGACAAACGGAAAGAAGATATTTAGCCACGTTAATTTGTACAATCCACTTCCAACATTTTCAAATATTTCTAAATCAAAGATAAATTTTAAAAGAAAATAAAATAAATAGAAATAAAGAATATTTCTAATTATCAAATTTTTTGTAATAAAGGACAAGATTATTATAGGCACTACAATTATAGTTTGTGGAATTTTCTTAAAAAAAGTAAAATCACCGTACGATAATGGTATATTTAATATCCCAGAAAATGTTTCTTTTAAGTTTTCTATTAATGAAGGTCTTTCATTAAAAAATGATATCCTGTGAAATTCCTCAATTGAAAAAAAAAGATAAATTAAATTTAAACTTGTTAGTATCATTGCAAGATAAAAAACACTAATCAATTTTAGTAAGAAAATAATTTTTTTAAACAATAACTCTTTCTTAAAACAAAAGACTAGTATCAATAAAACTGGAGAAAAAAGTAAAGAACTAACTATGTCGGAATTAATTCCAAAAATAAAAATTGTTAAATAATGTTTAATGTTTAAATTATTTTTGAATAAGCTTAGGTAAACTAGGTAAGGAAAAATTGAAGTTCCAAATCCATTAAGTGCATTTGAATTGAAGTATGCATAAACACAAGAAGTTAAACACGAGACAAAGTAATTCTTAGATATCTTTTTTGAGAGAATAAAAAATGAAATATAACTTGTAATTTTTATTAAAAAGTCTGTTGTCCAAAAAGCTAGTTCTGTATTCAAGACTGCATAAATTAACGAAAAGGGTTTGAGCAAATATTGCATGTAATAAGCTTCAATATTTCCATTAAGAAAAATATTAAATGCATTATGCTCACCACTATAAAATTTACCAAGTACGCTATTATAAACAACTCCGGCATCTAGAACATCGTGATAAAAAAGAGTTATATTTCCGAATAAAGCTAGAGGTATTAAATAATTTAATAAAATTAAAAAAATAAATAAAAAATGAAAATAATCTTTATTTTTTACTTTAATCAA
>MDTD01198210.1_pt1 | contig 10916 bp, 8 predicted proteins | sample 811221 | NCBI WGS metagenome assembly MDTD01 (sample SAMN05326646, study PRJNA326480) | marine metagenome | isolation source: seawater | place: Pacific Ocean: South West | collected 2011
TTTAAAACCTTTCTTAATTTCAGGTCTGTCAAACCAATCTTTTCTAAACCAATAAAGGTTAGCAAATTGTTGGTCAGGTAACTGATATAAGTCACCGTCAGGACCTGTAGTAAATGATTTACCGATGAAATCATCGATATCTAAAGTTGGTAAAGTAACATCTTTACCTTCACCTTTCATCCACTTGGTTAAGTTTACAGCTAACTGAAGTCTTGAGTGCGTACCAATTAAATCAGAATCATTGATATATGCATCATACAAGTTTCGTCCAGTTTGCATCTGAGTTTGTACAGCTTGTACTACTTCTCCTTCTCCTAATAACTGATGATTTACTTTAATTCCAGTTATTTCCTCAAAAGCTTTTGTTAAAGTTTTTGACTCATATACGTGAGTAGGAATTGTTTCCGACAATACATTTATTTCCATTCCTTTGAACGGTTTTGCTGCATTGTAAAAAAACTCAAGCTCTTTCTCTCTCTCTTTTGCAGAGATCGTTGAAAGGCTAAACTCACCATTAGACCATTTCTTAATTGCAGCCATGTGACCGTCAGCTACAGCGTTAGAAATAGTGATTAGAGAAATTGAAACAGCAACAGCTAAAATGTTTTTAAATATTCGTAACATTATTATTTCCCCCGTTGTTGTTTAAAGTTATGTTATTGAAACAAAAAAAGTTTCAAATGTACAGTGTAGAAAAATGAATTAATACAACTCTTAGGTGTGCTAATTAATTAAAGCTCTCTTAACAGCCTTGTTCCAACCAACAATTAAACTATATCTAGATTTATTTTTCATCTTAGGAGAGAATTTTTTATCTAAGCTCCAATTTTTTGAAATATCCTTTAAAGATTTATAAACTCCAATATGCAAGCCTGCCATAAAAGCTGCTCCTAATGCAGTAGTCTCTTGAACTTTGGGTCTTAAAACTTTGACATTAACTATGTCTGATAAAAATTGTGAGAACCAGTTATTCATAACCATCCCACCATCAACTTTTACGATTTTCGGTCTTAAGCCGTCATGTTTCATCGCTTCAAACAGATCGTGGGTTTGATAAGCAACCGCCTCTATAGTTGCTCTAACTATTTCTTTGGGACTTGTGTCTCTAGTAATACCACTTAAAACACCTCTTGCATTAGCATTCCAATGTGGAGCTCCTAAACCTGTAAATGCTGGAACTAAATAAATATCATTGTTATTATTAAGAGACGTTACTATTTTTTCAGTTTCAGGAGCTTTTTTAAAAAATTTCATTCTATCTCTCAACCATTGCACTCCAGCTCCAGCTATAAAAATTGATCCCTCCATTGCATATGTAGTTTTTCCGTTAATTCTGTAAGCAATAGTTGTTAATAAACGGTTTTTCGAATAAATTTTTTTTGATCCAGTGTTTAATAATACAAAAGCCCCAGTGCCATAAGTGCTTTTAAGGGACCCTGGTTCAAAACAACATTGACCAATAGTAGCTGATTGTTGATCCCCTACTACGCCATTTATAGGTATAGACTTACCTGTAATCGATGAATGAGTTTGACCATAATCATCAGCACAATCTTTTACTTCGGGAAGAATATGTTTTTTGATCTTTAATAAATTTAAAATTTTATCATCCCATTTGTTTGAGCTAATATTATAAATCATTGTTCTACTTGCATTTGTAGCGTCAGTTGCGTGTATTTTTCCTCGAGTTAATCTCCAAATTAAAAAGCTATCTATAGTACCAAACAGTAATTGTTTTTTTGCCATTAATTGTCTAGCTTTTGTAACATTATCTAAAATCCATTTAATTTTTGTACCTGAAAAATAAGAGTCAATCAAAAGACCTGTTTTATTAAAAATCATAGTATCTTTATTTTGTTTTCTAAGTCTTTTACAAAACTCTTCTTGTCTTCTGTCTTGCCAAACTATAGCTCTATAAACTGGTTTACCTGTTTTCTTGTCCCACAAAACAGTTGTCTCTCTTTGATTTGTAATACCAATACTTAATATTTTACCTTTTAATTTTCTTGCTTTTTGAATTACATCTTTTAAAGTTTTAATAGTCGTCTTCCAAATTTCATCAGGATTATGTTCTACCCAACCGCTTTTAGGAAAGTATTGAGTAAATTCTTTTTGTGAGGAAAATACAGGTCTACCTTTCAAATCGAACAAAATTGATCTATTTGATGTAGTTCCAGCGTCAATAGATATAATAAACTTTCTCATCTAAAAGCTTCCCAATTTAATTCCAATTTTTTGTCCTTTACAATAGCATTGATCATACCAAGCATTAAAGGTAATTTTTTTTCATTAAAATCTTCATTAACTTTCTTTGCAATTTCTTTTGCCAAGTCAGCTCCTTCAACAGTGACTTTTTCCATTTTTGTTTTTTTGGCTTCTGAAAATTTCAAACCTTCCCCAATATAAGCTCCCATTTTCGCATTTCTTCCTCCTCCTGAGCTAACGTATAGATCACCTAATCCAGCCAATCCTTTTACCGTCTCTTTTTTTCCATTTAAATGTTCTACAAAAATTTCCATTTCATAGATAGATTGTTTAATGAGAGCTGAGGCGGTGTTTAGATAATTTTTTTCTCTAACTTCATCTGAAATATTTTTACTACACAATCCTTTAGCTGCACCAACGGCCATAGAAAAAATATTTTTAATTGCTGCTGAGACTTCTACTCCATTTAAATCGTTCGAATATGAAGTATGATAGTAACTAGTATTTAACATATCGGCTATTTTTTTTGCAGTTTTAATATCTTTGTTTGCAATAATAACGCTGCTGTGAACTCTATTAGCTAATCCAGCAGCTAAACAAGGTCCACCTACTGCTGAAATATTTATGTTTGAAATTCCATTATCTACTAGCAATCTTTCCAATTTATCTACTAATAATTCATAATTATTTTTATAAATACTTAAACCTTTTGTTAACATTAATAAATTTGGTAATTTTTTCCCTCTATATATCCTGCTCAATTGATCTGCAACCCACTCTATACCTTTTGAGCTAACTCCTAATACTATTAAATCCACTTTTGAATTTAACAGTTCGTCAAATTTTTCAAATTTAAAAATCTTAACTTGGTCGGGAATTTTAGTATTTAAGCCGGAGTGCAAGTTCTTATTTTTTTTAAAATTTTCAATGAAGCTATTTTCAAGATGAGTTCCAACGATATTAATATCGTGATTATTGTCAAGACATGGTAAAGCAAAAGCCGTTCCCATTGCTCCTGCTCCAATAATTATTATTTTTGACATTTAATCCTTAAATAGTATTTTTTTGAAAATTAAAAAAATAGATATTAGCTCAATTTTTCCTATTATCATAAAAATAATTAAACTTATTTTAGACGATGTTAGCAAATTATTGAAATTTATATTTTGTAGACCATACATTTCAGAGTTTACAGTATTTGTTAAAGCCAGAATTGCAAGCTTGAAGGAAGTCTCAAATCCTAAATTATCTAGGACTAAAAAACTAGATAATATGAATAGACTTAGAAAAAATGAAATAAAAATTAAAAATGAGATTTTAATGTTATCATCGGTAATTTTATTTTCAGAGCTAAAAATAGTTTTATTTATGACACTGTTGGGACTAATTAACTTAATTATTTCCGCAGAAGCAGTTTTGAGTAATATGTAAAACCTACTAAGTTTAATACCAGAAGTATTAGAGACCAATGATCCACCTATAATTGTGATAAGCAAAAAATATAAACTTAAATTATAATCGCTTTGAATTAAAGTAATTCCTGAATTAGCTAAACTGCTTATTACACTTATAATAATATTAAATAAATCTAGGTTATTAAAATAAATTAAGATTATAAAAATTAAGGCCAAAGATAGCAAATAAATATCTTCTTTATGATCTTTAATAAAATTTTTTTTAGTGAAAATATTAAATAAAAGATAAAAATTCAACATTGAAAAAGTAAGAGATATTATTAATGAAATTTTTTGGAAATTTGTGACGATAATATCGTTTAAATTATCTAGTGGCAAGAATCCACCTCCTGAAACAAAAGTCATGGTCAGATTTAAAGAATTAAAAAGTCTTACCCCCGATATGTTTAATAACGTAAAACTGATTAAGCTTAATATGCAATAAAATATTAAAATTTTTAATATATTGTCCTTGATATTTTCTATGGATTTAAAATTACTATCTCCTGAATAGGTAAGATGTGTTAATTTGTAATTAAAAGATTTGTTTGAAAATAAGAATACCAAAAAAAATAAAAAATATAATCCACCTATCCACTGAGAAGATGATCTCCAAAGAATTAATGTAGGATCTAAATACATAATATTTTTAAACGTTGAAAAACCTGTGCCTGTTAAACCTGATAAAGACTCGAAGAGTGCGCTTATAAAAGTTAATTTAAAGTTACTTAAATAAAAGGGGATAGATACAAGAAAACCTATTATAAAGTAAACCATTAAGATTAAAACTAGTTGGTCTATATAATTAATTTTTTTACTTGCTTTTCTTCCAAATAGATAAAATCCTAGACCAAATAGTAATGAAACTATTAATGTCGCGAAATATGACTCGATACTTAAAAAATAGTCAAAATATGATGCATAAAGTATGTTAATTATAGAGAGTGCGGTGATTGGAAAACAAAATAAACTTAAATAAAAACTGATACTTTTGAAGTTCATTAATTCTTATATAGTGCCGACACTAAAAATATTTTCTACTGCTTTTAACTGCTCTCTCTTTGCTAGAAAAACAACTAAATCATCTTTTTCGAAAGTAAAATTAGATCTAGGAATTATTACTTTTTCTTTTCTTACAATTGCGCCTATTCTAATATCTTCTGGTAGATTTGAGTCTCTTATCTTCTTATTTACTAACTCAGATTTTTCTAAAATTTTGGCCTCTATAAACTCATATTCACCATCTAAAAGTGAGTAGACAGTGCCAATAGTCCCCCTATGTACATGTTCCATAATTCTAGATACTGTTGTCATTCTTGGGTCAACTAAATCATCTATGTTCAGAGAGTCTTGAAGTAAATTATAATTTGACTTATTGACTATTGCTATTGTCCTTTTTTTTAATCCGGTTTTTTCAGCCAAAACACAAGCCATCATATTATTTTCATCATCGTTTGTTAATGCAATTACAGTTTCAGAGCCCTCAAGATTAGCTTCTTTTAATATCTCTTCATCTAAAGCATCTCCATTTATTACAATCGAGGAAGTTAACTCATTTGCTATCTCCTCTGCTCTTTTTTTGTCTTTTTCAATAATCTTTACTCGTACATCTTCAAAGTTTTCCTCAAGCATTTTTGCTAAATTCAAACCTATATTTCCTCCACCAATAATTAAAACATTTTTCGAAATTTTTTCATCGTGGCCAAAAGCTTTTAAAATTGGATTTAACTGATCACTGCTCACAACGACGTAAACATTATCATCCTCGAGCATCTGATCGTTTTTTTTCAAATATATAAATTTATCTTTTCTTAGTGCACCAACAATATTTGCTTTAAAGTCTGGAAACTTTTCAGTTAATTTTTTAAGAGGCATATTCTTAATAGGACAATTTTTTTCAATTGAGATTTCTAACATTTTTACTCTGCCGCCTCCGAATGGTACGTTGTCTAGTGCCCCCGGAGCTTCCAGTCTTCTAAATAATGATTTAGCCACTTCAAATTCTGGTGAAATTATTACGTCTATTGGAATATTAGATTTGTTGTAGAGTCTTCCCCATTTTCCCTCTAAAAAATCTTTTGTTCTGATCCTTGCAATTTTTTTTGAAACATTAAAAAGTGAACTAGCTAGTTGGCAAACGATCATATTAGTTTCATCGTTTCTTGTTACCGCAATAATCATATCAGCTTTTTCAGCTCCAGCATTTTCTAAAACTGAGGGTAAAGATGCTCTTCCAACGATCCCTTTAACATCCTGTGTATCGTTAATTTTTTTGATATCTTCAGAAGACTGATCGATAACAGTAACCGAATGTCCTTGTGCAGATAATTGTTTACTTATTGAAAAGCCGACTTTACCAGCCCCACATATAATTATATTCATTTTAGTTGATGCCTTTTATTCCAAGATCTTTTAATTTTCTATGAAGCGCTGATCGCTCCATCCCAATAAAATCTGCAGTTTTGGATATATTTCCATGATTTTTTTTTAATTGAGTAATTAAATATTCTTTTTCAAATTGTGCCCTAGCTTCCTTTAATGGTGAAGAAAATGATTTCTCTAACAAATCTTTGTTTGATAAAACTGTTGATGACGGATTTAATATATCTTCGATCAATTTACTTATATTTGATTTAGTCTCATTGGCGGAGAGAATGGTAATTCTCTCAACTAAATTTCTTAATTCTCTAACATTACCTGGCCAGTCATATGTAAAAAAATTGTCATTATTTAAATCTATTTTTGGTTTTGGTACTCCATTAATTTCCGCTAATTTATTTTTAAAATAGTCAATTAGAAGTGGGATATCCTCGGTTCTTGAGCTTAATGAAGTAAGCTCAATTGGCATCACATTTAATCGATGAAATAAATCTTCCCTAAATTCGTTTTTCTTTACCAATTCATTTAAATTTTTTGAAGTAGAAGAAATTAGCCTTATATTCACATTAATATTTTTAGATCCATTTAATCTTGTAAATTTTTGATCAATCAAAACTCTTAAAACATTTGCTTGTGTTTCGAATGGTATTTCAGAAACTTCATCTATAAGCAAAGTTCCTTTATTTGCCCTCTCAAGTGCACCAAAAGATATATTGCCATCTTCAAATTCTTCTCCAAATAGCTCTTTTTCATAAGTGCTCTCCTTAAGAAGTGCAGCATTAATAATTACAAAAGGTTCTTTTGATCGTGAGGAGTTTTTGTGTATTTTTCTTGCGACTAGTTCTTTACCGACGCCAGTCGGACCAGAAATAAGAATTCTACTTTCAGAAGTGGATAATTTTTCGATAATCTTTTTAACTTTCATAATTGATGGGCTTTTTCCTATAAGATCAAATGAATGAAAAAGTTTATTTTCAATTATGTCTTTTTCTCTACGTAGTTCATAAGATTCTAAGGCTCTATTGACATAATTTAGTATCTTTTCTTTTGAAAAAGGTTTTTCAATAAATTCATACGCCCCAAGTCTTGTAGCCTCTACAGCTATTTGAACAGTTGCATGTCCTGAAATCATTATAACTGGCACTAATTTATTTTTTTTAGTTACTAATTTTAAAAGATCTATTCCATCTTTATCTACTTTATCAAGTTTAATATCGATGATTGCAAGGTCAGGTAATTTTTTATTAATCTCAAAAACTGCTTGATCGTAGTTAGCTGCTGTTCTAACTTCATACTTCTGATCTTTAAGAATATTGCTAACTAACGAGCGAATATCTGGGTTGTCATCAATTACTAGTATCTCTTTATGCATTTAATTTTGGAATTGAAATAGAAACAATTGTGCCTTTTCCATTTTTTTTATTTTTAATTGAAAAGCTTCCGGAGTGCTCATTAATTATTTTGCTAACTATTGGCAATCCAAGCCCTGTGCCTGTTTTTTTTGTTGTGAAATAAGGTGTCATTGCTTTTTTAGCGTCTATAATACCTGGTCCATTATCAGTCAATCTACAAATTATATAATCATTATTAGAGGTAATTTCTATGTCAATATTGCCTTTAAAATTAAGGTATTTTTTTGAGTTTTCCTCTAAAGCCTCTTCTGAATTCTTTAGCAAATTAATAAACACTCTATTTAGTTGATCCTCATCACCATTTATAAAAATTGCTTTATTTTGAATTTCTAAATTTATGATGTTTTTTGATGACATTTTTATAAATTCTACAGATTTTTTAATTAATGAAGCAAAGTTAATTTTTTTTAAAATGGGTCTAGGCATTCTAGCAAAATTTGAAAATTCATTTACTAATTTTTCTATATCTTTTATTTGTCTATTTATCGTTTCTAAATATGTTTCAAACTCTTTAGCTTTGTTATCTAATTTATTTTTATATTTCTCTCTCAGACTATCAATTGATAATTGTATTGGTGTTAAGGGATTTTTGATTTCATGAGCTAGTTTTCTTGCTACAGACTCCCACGCTTCATACCTCTCATTTATTAATAGTTTATCCTGTTGTTCCTTTAATTTCTCAATCATCAAGTTAAAATTTCTATTTAATTGTTTTAACTCTTCATCAGTTTCTAGTTCTGGGACTTTGACATCTAAAGCGCCTCTACTTATGGAGTCGGATGCGCCTATTAAATTTACTATTGGTTTAGTTAATCGAGATGCAAAAGTTATTGCGATTGATGTGGAAAGAAATAACAATAACGTTACTACAATTATATATATAATTGCGAATGTTACTTTAATTCCAGTTTGACTATTTTCAACAGAATAGTAAAAACTTACTGCCTCCTCAGTTTCATTTAAATATCTTAGTATTTCAGGATCAATGTTTCTTGAGATATACAAATATGTATCCACCAAAGAAGTTAATTTTGTCATTACGGTTGTTTTATTTTCTAAATTTTCAGAAATAAATACAGGTTTGCCCTCTAAAACTTGATTATAATTTTCATCCGAAGGTATTACAAATTCTTCCGTGTCATCTCTTACATCAGATAATAAAATGTTACCTAAACTATCAATTAAATATACATCATCAATTCTTCTTAAAATTTTTTCTGATCTCATTATATTTCTAAATCGAGATGGATTTGAATAGTAAAAACTTGAAGCTCTGTTAAGACCCACACTCATTAAAATTACATCTGATAATACATTTTCTTTACTTTCCTCTAAATAATTTTTTGCTACATCGAAAGAATTATTCACAGCTTTTGTAATTTGTTTATCAAAATAATTTTGAATTCCAAAATTGAAAATGAAAAGAGAAAAAATTGCAACGACTAAAGAAGGAATTACTGTAAATAAAGAAAATACTGAAATATATTTTAAATTAGTTTGTGAGCCTTTTTTATTTTTTTTTCCAGTATAATAAAATCTGTAGAAATTCCTAAATATTAAGGTGAAAAAAATTAAAAGTAAAAGAATATCTATTATGAGTAAAGTTTGTAGATTTTTATCTGTTAAGGTGACAAAACCCTCGTTAATGAATGTTAAGAAAGTAACTATCCCCATAAATATACATAAAAATGAGGATAAAATAATCCAATTAAAATTTCGTATAATCTTAAACATCTTAATTAAGCGTTAAATATTTATATAAATATTATATAAGTTTATACCATGAGTTTTTGTTTAATTGTTCTTGCAGGAGGTAATAGCCATAGATTTAGGTCTAATATTGGCAAACCCTATCAAAAAATAGGTGGAAAATCATTGATCGAAATCAACCTTATTAAGGCACAAAAATTCAAACAAATAAAAAAGATTATTCTAGTCTACAATAAAAAAGACTTTAAGCTCATCAAATTGCTCAAACTTAAAAATGTAAAACTTATAGCAGGTGGAAAAAGTAGGCAGCAATCTACTTTGAACGCCTTAAAATTTCTAATTAATTGTAAAGGACCAAGTAAAGTTTTAATTCATGACGTTGCTAGACCTAATTTTTCTACAAAACTTCTTAATTCAATAATGAGAAATATGAAAAATTTTAGGTCAGTAATTCCTAAAATCAATATTCAAGATGCAATAAAACAAGTAATCGACTCAAGTAAAGAAGAATATATAGTTAGTAAAAAAAGGGATAACCTATTTTTAACTCAGACACCACAAGCTTTTAATTTAAAAGAGATATATAATTTACACAAAAAAAATGCGGACAAATATAGAGATGATGATATCTCTTTGTACATAGATTTAAATAGAGTCAAGTTTATAGATGGTGAAAAAAATAATTTTAAGATTACAGTTAAATCAGATTTAGAAAATTTAAAAAAAATCTATAGATCGCAACAAAGTGTTGGAATTGGATTTGATGTTCACAGATTAATTCCTAAAAGAAAACTTTTTTTAGCTGGTTTAAAGATTAAGTCAAAACTTGGAACGTTAGGCCATTCTGATGGTGATCCAGTTCTGCACTCTGTCACAGATGCAATTTTAGGAGCTTGTAAAATGGGAGATATCGGTCAAATGTTTTCTAATAGAAGTAAAAAATTTAAAAATATAAGATCAACTATTTTGCTTCAGCAAGTAATAGATATGATAAAGTTAAAAGGGTACTTTATTAATAATATCGATATCAATATTATTACTCAAACACCTAAAATTAAAAATATTAAAAATAAAATGATCAATAATATTTCTAAATTATGTGAAATTTCCAAAAATCAAATTAACATCAAAGGAAAGACAACAGAAAAGCTAGGTTTAATTGGAAAAGAAAAGGCCATTGCTTGTGAAACAATATGTTCGGTTATAAAATATGATTAAAAGATTAAATTATTTATTTGTAACATGTTTTGGAATTGGATCGATTAGATTTGCACCAGGAACAATAACATCTCTAATAACGACTGTTTTTTTATACAGCTTATTTCACATAATAAATCTATCTAACAACACTATTTCAATAATTTTATTAGTTGTTTTTATTTACTCTTTTTATGCAGTGTCTGAATATATAAAATTTAATGAAAATAAAGATCCTAAAGAAGTTGTTATAGATGAATTTATTGGTCAATCTTTTCCTATTTATCTATATGAGATCTCGCATGGAGTAGCGAAAGACTCTCAAGAAGCAGTTTTATTTTATTTATATATTTTTGTTCTATTTAGATATTTTGATATTAAGAAACCCTTCCCGATAAATTTTTTTGATAAAAAATTTAAGAATAGTTTTGGAGTAATAATAGATGATGTAGTGGCTGGTTTATATGTGGTTCTTACATTGATAATCTTTATGATAATTAAATCTAAGTTTTTATAATGACTTTAAATAAAAAAATAGTTTTATTACTCAAAAGAAAAA